>Ga0116227_10004480_pt1 | contig 30303 bp, 23 predicted proteins | sample S1TSphgellanicum_FD_89693 | JGI IMG/M metagenome (GOLD analysis project Ga0116227, IMG submission 89693) | Host-associated microbial communities from peat moss isolated from Minnesota, USA - S1T2_Fb - Sphagnum magellanicum MG | ecosystem: Host-associated > Plants > Peat moss > Unclassified... | reverse complement strand
TTTTTTTTCAATTTTGGCAAGGTTGCAAAATGATGACAAGTGTCAATTTCTAGCTATTTTTAATCGAATCTGCAGTAAAATTTCTAAAACCTACAACTTTTCACAATTTTTTTTGTTGCCAAGTTGTGAAAATTTGCCACAAAAGAAAACTAGCATTTGTTTTTGAAGTCACATGTGTAAGTTTTATAATTTTGGATTTTTTCAATAAATTTTACCTTCTCCACAAAGCATGGGTTTTTTTTTCAGTTTTGTGAAGTAGGTGTGTTGGTGAGCATTTAGGAGAGGACCTCACCAACTTTGGCTGCATGTTAGAGATGGAATGTGAAAAGTTTATTAGCAACAAATCACATGGGTAAGCTAAATATGGCAAATTTGGATAAAAAATTGGTGAATTTTTTGGACTCCCCCACCCCCCTTAGAATCATGTGGAGCCTTCACAACCCTTTTTTTTTGTTGCAAAATGGTGAATTTATGGCCCAAAAAAAAAACAAAACACTATTGCCAAGTGGCAAAAATCACGTTGAAAAAAAAAAGGAAATAAAAAAAAGAAATTAAGAAATTAAAAATAAGAAAATAGGAAATAAGGGAAAAAAATATTCCACTTGTTGCATGCTCGTTAATGATCTTTTTTCCAATTTTGTAATGTAGTCACATTGGCATTTAGCCATAGGAAGATTTAGTCAAATTTGGCTACAAGACAAGTAGGATAATAGAAATTTTCTTAAACCTTACTACTTTTCAATGACTTAGAGAACCATGTTATTTTTATTTATTTATTTATTTTTCAAGCTTCATGAGGTCTAAAATGTGGCGATAGATGTCCTTAAGCAAGCAAGGTAAAATAGATGATTCATTGTTTTGTGTCCAAAAAAAAACATGTAGCCGTGAAAAAATTTCAATGTATTGAAAGTATAATTTTTTTGGTACAATAATTAATATGATGATAATCTTTCATTTTTTATTTAAAATTTTGAAAAACCCCATCTTGAAACTAGAATTAAGTAGATTTTTTTTAAATGTTTATATTTGCACAAAATGTTCAATCTTACAAAATGGGCTACATGTAGATGAAATGTTGATTTTTAAAAAATTTCAACTTAGTGGAGCCCTAAGAGATACTTATGTATTATCAAATTATGGATGTTATAATCATAATATATCAAATTTTTAATATGAAGTAGGTTTGAACACCATTTTGACCTAGTTAATTTCACATGTATTTTCAACCTACTTTTATGATACCAAAGTTGTTCAAACTTTGTATTCAACTTCCCATAAACTAAATGTACTGACCTATGGTTTTATATTTCTAAAGATATTTTGAATCTACTTTCTTTTATCCATATCAAAAACTGTTCCATTTTTTAATTGGATTTTAGGCGGACTACTTTTTTTGTCTATTTTACCTTGCCGACACCCCTTATTTCCCTTTTCTAATCAAAATTGCACCTTTTTATATACAAAACTTCCAACTTTTTCCAATTTTTTTGTTGCCATTGTAGACTAAATGTGGCAAATTAAGCCACATTTTTCAATCTATCCATTTTCCATCCATCTATCAATTTTTCTTCACATGATTATGATAGCTTAATCAATAGTCAAACCTTATCCATTAAACTTTTCTCTCCAACCCTCACTCTTGTTCCCTTAAAGCCTTTTATAGAACCAACAAAATTTTGTCAATTTTAAAACCACATAACACCCTTGGCCACAACCATTACCCAAATTATGCTTACCTCAACTCTGCTTCACGTGGGTTTTTATTCTAGTAATACACCTTATTCAATGTTGAGGGCTTTTCATTGGGACCCTTGGTTCTCAGATCAATTCTCACAATGAAAATTGATTGGTATCACATTTAGTGATAACCACTTTTAGAATCAAACCCAACTTTCATGCAAGTGAACACCAAACTAAAATCCTTGGACAAATATCTATGCAAACACCATTAGATAACATCCACATATAAATTTCAATTTACATAATCTTTCATTAAATATTGCAGTCAATCAATGGGGGAAATCAAGTGCAATGTATATAACTTGTGAAAATTGCACTCTCCAAGGTTGATCCATGATACCAGGAAAAGTGCAACAAAAAAAAGAACCTACAACAACTATTTCCTTATTTGTAAAAAGTTGACAATTGTGGATTGATTTTACTTGCCAATAATTGTGAGAATGTTTTTAAAATCAAAACTAATTAATCCTCCTTACTTACTTTAGGGACAAAGATTGCACATGATACATAGATCTTACGTGCCAATTAATTGTGATAGCAATCCACAATTCTTCATCAAAACTAAATAATTCCCCTTACTTTAAAGACAAATATTCTACATCATATATTGCTTTTTCTTTTAAATTTGGGCTTTGCATTGCTTCGCACAAGTGATGATGATTAAATTATCTTGTGTGGACACAATAATTTTGCTATAATTAATTTTTTCTTTTCAATTTTTTTTTGTTGTAAATTTGACTATATTTCATTTTGTTCCATTAATATTTTCTTACATTCTTGATTTACTAGGCAAAATGCCAATGAAAGTCCAATTCATTAGAAAAGTTCACAACAAGATACAAATAGACCAAAAAAACAACATTGAAATGGTGTAAGACAAACAACAAGATACAAACAAACGAAAAAATTATTTCAAAATTGAATTCAATCTATGACAAATTATAATCCAAAAGGATTTTGGAATTGTTGTAGTGGCGATCACCAAAATACCCATCTTACATAAACCAATTATGATGAAATATCATCATTGGAATTTTGTGAGGTAAGGAGAGTGGCAATCATCCACAATGGGATTTAGCCAAATCTAGCTACAAGGGAAAGAGGAAAGTAGAAAAAATTTGGAACCCCACTATATTTTCATGGTCTAAGTATGGCAATTTCAACTTATTTCTCTTCAAAATATGGCAACTTTTGGCCATTTTTTACCCAAAAACTCCTTGTGTGGGTCATAATTAATATTTTCCTCCATTTTTCCTAGTAGGGTGGATGGTTATTTATGTTGTTAGTGATATGTTAAGGTGGCATATTTGTTTTTGGATGATGATACCAATTGGTTGTGCGAAAATTATTTAGCTCTAGAAGTGGCTAAATGAAATAATCTTTGTTCATTAAATGGTGCCAAGATTTTTTTCCTTCTTTTAGGTTCAAGTGGTATTTTTTCCACCCTTAAGTACCCCAAGTTACTAGATGTGAAGTATGATAAAATAGTGAACAACAAAAACACAAACATAGGTCGTAGTTTAGTGGCTACCAAATATTATGATGAATTAAAGTCAAAACATGCCATTCTTCACATCAAAAACCAATTGTGACCTATACTAACTTTCTAAAATAGAATAAGTTAATTTGAATCATACTTGTTAATAGCCATTGCCTATTACATATTTGACATGTGTTACATGTAACATGCAATGGTGGTCAACAAATACAATTCACAATTTCTTTGTGTGAACTTCTTTAGTCAAGTTTTTTTTTTTTAAGAATGTTGAAGCCTCTTCAAAAGGATGCAAGAGCAAGAAAACAACTTTGCATTAGAAATGTCTTTGCCTCCATGAAGGGTAGCTTCATGTAATTCATGCATGGAATGTGTGTACTTGTTACATGATAAGGACATTAGGATTCTACAAGAAATCAATCCACCGCATCCTTCCCCATAACACGGTGTGGATCCAACTAGTAATGATAAGCCCCATGCCAAAAACCAATAACATTAGGAGTAGTGTGCTTTTGCAACACCATTTAGTATAGAAAGTCAAGCATGCACTTTAATTAAGCCCATGTTGATATGAGTCCTCTCTTGTAGGTGAAGGTCAGTCAATTTACAAATGTCACAATTCAAATCTTGGACATAAGTTCCCACAATTTAGGACTTATGTTGCAAGCCAACCACATTTCATTGGTTTTAGTAATACCAAATGTCACTAGTAGGAAAATTGGTACAAAATTAAAAACTATGTGAAAGATTCAAACTTGTTCCCGTAAGAACCAACAATGGTTGCACAACAATACATAAATTATTTCTACCTCTCATGATCTCAATGATGGTCCAAACCCAACATACAAAAAGAAATATACATAATTCTTTAAAACAACAAAAGTAAATTTCCTTTCAAGTATTCTTTAATTCCATGTAGAACACAAATATAAAAACCTAGACTTTCAAACCTATGACACATACACATGTGACACATTTTACATATGATAATATCTCCACTACCAAAAAGATCAAGGTTTTGCAAAGTGAAACCATTTCAAAAGTAAAAATTGAGGTGCAAAAGACAAACTTAAAAAATATATCTCACAATGCACAAGTAGAAATCAAAGTAAAAGATGATCTTGAAAAAGTTTCACAACTTTCACAAATTGTCACACAAGACAAACTTGAAAAATGTAAAAAGAGGAAAATATGATGATCTATATACCTTGATGCAAGCTACTATTGACACTTGAATCTTCCCCTTCCATTTTTTGTTGCTTTCACCCTTTGAAAACTTGGTAACAAATATAAAGATTATAATGAAAATGCAACAATAAAATTGAATCAAACACTTCAAAATGGAGCTTGTCCCTTGAAGTTGTGCTTTTCAATCTTTTATTGTGGTTATCTATTGTGCAACTCCATCATTGTGCCATTCCAACGTTAACTCCTAGAATATTAAATTGCAAATATTGACCTCACTAATCATACTAATAGAAAAAATGTACCTTACAAGTAGTGATTTCAACTTCATTGCTTGCATAACTACAAGAGATGGTGTTGAACTTCAAGATGGATAAGGTGCAAAAGAGGGCACAAAAGAAAGATGCATTTGGCATCCAAAGGAAAGGAGAAATTGGTCATGCTAATGCTCCGTCTAACTGTCCATCGTAGAGTGAATTTAATGACTTCCTTGAATACTCAAATCCTTGCAACAATTGGCAGATTGGACAATTCAAAACACAAAGGCCCAATTTGCTACAATGCAAAAAATTTACCAAAAAAGTATTTTTTTGATCACCAAATGGCAAAAATTCATCACATAAGAAAAACATTGACACCATACAATTGTTATATAATTATTTAAACAATAGTCATTTGACCTATGTACTTTCTATGCCTTAGAAATAATCAACAACTCCAAAGTTTCTTGACAATAAAAAAGGACATATTGTTAATGAATCAAAACCTTTGTGGCACCATAATGATGATAATATAACTATAACTTGGCTTTTGAATATCAAAGTAGAAAAATGATTACCAATGTTTTTAGGGTGATTGTTCTTTTTGATAAATGGGGTTACATATATATAATGTTTTAGTTTTTTTTTTGATGATTTTTTGCCACCTACATTGTAGGATCCAGATGTACCTTCTCAAAAAACACATGCATTACCATAAGGGTCACCATCAGTGATTTAAAAACCCATCAATTTTCTTGTTTACCCTTCCCTTTGTGTTCAATTCTTCACAAATAACATACATAATAAACCCATTGTTCACCTAACTTTGTTGTGCATTATGTAACTTCAATGTTGTAATTCACAAGTTGAACATGGTACTTATTGAGTCTTATGAATTGCTTCAGCTCAATGTTCATTGTTCACAAGTTGTAACATTGTAATACAATGTATAAACATTGTTTCTACATCGATCACAATTCACTAGAAATATCAACCTTAGATTTGGAGGTGAAAGCTTAGAGTTTGGAGTTTGGCAAACCGATCGTAGTTGTAAGTCATGATAATTTATGTGTGTTTGTGCATATTGGACACATGATTTTTTTTGTACCATGTAAGATTATAGTTGGAGTTTTACAATGCATTGAATGATGCATTTACCATCTTCTAGCAAGAACATAATTTTTTAGGTTAGTCCTTTTTGTTTTCAATAAACTTATTTGTGTGTTGTGTTTGTAAGGTTAGTTGGGAATGGATAGTTGATTTTATTGGACATGTTGTAAAGGTTTAAGGTCTTGTTGAAATTCAATAGTTTAGGTTATTTTGATCTCAAGTTTTTGGGGTTTATGGGTTTTAGAATTTTGTTGCTAGTCACTTTTGCAATGCTTGTATCTTCATCCTTCGATCTTTGACCTTGTAGTTCCCATCATGTTTCCTTTACAAACACCTTCAAATTTTAAGTACATGACCATTTTTCAAATCCTTTTTCCTTGAAATGGTTCACATTTTGTTTTTTTTCTTCTAGCAAACTTCACATTGCATAGATCTGCATCCTTTGGCATGTCAACTTGAGTGCGTTCAAATACCTTTTGCACAATTTTCTAAACAAGATAGATGCCTCAAATAGAAGGAATCCCACATTGCATTTCAAAATATTTGCTCAACAAAACTTCCTTGAATCTATGTTAAGCAGTGATGGGATTGTCCCTTGGGTTCATTGCAAAGTGTACACTTCCATTGAAGGCAAGGGGAAATGATTGGCAACAAAGCTTGTTTACTTGTACATGCATGCATGATGGAAGAAAGCCAAGGTAAACACCCCTTCAAGATGGCAAAAGGTATGATTTATTATTGTCCATGTTTGTGCATAAAAAAAGAATGAGGTTTTGTATGCTACCCATCTTCACATGAATGTAGTCCATCAATTGGCTTTAGGGGAGATCGGGGAGAAAGAAAAAAAAGGTCAATTTTGCAATTGTGTTTATTTGTTAAAGGAAGGTTGTCCATTGATGGACTATGAGTATCTTAAGGATCTATTATCATTTCTAAAGTCAAAAATGCCCCAAAAACCTTGGTTTGAGGGCTAATTGGATTGGGACATTGCAAAATGCATGCATCATGCAATTTGGCAACACATAAAATTTAAGTTGTTAAAGGGTTTCCTTTCTTTGTTGTATTTACAAATGAGGTGACAACTACATATAATGAGTATTGGGTTTCAATTCATGAGTATGTACATGAAATTGGCGGTGGCTTCCTCTTTTGTTAAACTTGCAGAGGGTCACTAATGGTTTGATTGCAACAAAAATCTACAAGGTAATGTTAAACATTATGTTGATTCAAGGAGGGTTGATAGAATCAAAGATTGGGGATAAGCTTGTTTCTATTAAAGCAAATGGTGGTTTTGTTTTTGTAAGACTAGTGTTTCTATGTAGATCAAGGAGAAAATGTTTCCTTTTTTTGTGGCAATCCATTGTTGTGCACATACAAAAAACTTGGTAGTTCAAAGGCTTTTGACTTTGTCCATATAGTGCAATGGTTGGAAGACTTGCTCCAATCCCTCCATTTCTACTTCATTGGAAATCCCAAGACAATGTTTGAATTGCAAAAGTTGGCAATTGTTTTGGACATTAAATGTAACAAAATATTTGTAACATAAAAACCTATTGGGTTTCCATGTTATCTCATGCAAGTGTGTTGTGGTTGAATACAATACACTAATTGTAAAAATGTGGGAAGATCAAGTTGAAAGTAGAATTACAATATCTAATGTGCATAAGTTGTTGGATGTGGGTCTTGTATTTGGCTGTTGAGAATTCAAGTTCAACTAGTTAGGTTTCATTAGTTATTTGGAGTAGGAAAGTAACTAGGTTACTTTCACAAGGTTGAATTACTTTTGTTACTTATTTTAGTTTGGTTATTTGTGGTTTAGTCTTTTAGTTAAATACCTTGGTGTTGATGGTTTGGCTCTCTTTTCTTCATTGCACAAGTTTGTGTATTCCATGTGACAAGAACCTTGAAGTGTTCTTGATGTTATGTTTTGTGTTATGAGCATCATGTTGTAGTTTCCTTTCAATAAAGATTTGTGTTTGCACTTGAGTAGATCTCCTATTTGTTAACATTGGCCTCCCTTACATCTTGCTACTTTTTGAATTAGTTCACATTTTGATAAAGTATGCCAAAAGGAAAGATGTGTTAGGTTTTGGGATATGTTGAAGATGAACATTGTTTTAGCACATGATTCATGAAGGGCAAACTACTCAATCATTTAATCACCCATCTAGATCTATGTGTGATTTTCACAAGATTTTTACAACAAGGATATTTCTCCTTATATTAAGGCCATAATTGATTGGAGGGAAAAGAAAGTATGTTATAATGTTCATTTTTGAAGTTTGCAAGGTTTTTGTCTAATGCTACAAGTTTTAAAGATTGGCAATTTGTAGTTTTTGGTTATCTTTACTATTTTGTGTTGATCTGATAATGCTTTATACATGGTCCTTGAAAGTTAGCAACACTCGAACTCCAGCCTTACACTTGATAATTTATTCATGCTTTCAATAGGGTTCCATTGTTTTTGATTTTTAGATTCAAGTAAGTAGGTTGTAGATTTTGTGTGTTCATTTGAATAATAAGTAGTTAACATTTTGTGTGTGTTTGTTTAGGTAAAGGTCCTTTGCTGTAGTGGGCAAGGTCTTTTCCACCTCTAAAGTTTGTAACTTTGCAATATTTGGTATAAAAAAGTACAATATTAGAATACCAAAGTTTGGAATTTGGAATTTAAATGAGCATGTGCATTGTGCAAAACCCATATTTTCCATATTACATTTTTTAATAGCCAATAAACCCTAAAATTAACCTAGATAATTGTTAATTAACACACCATGATTGTTTTTGGGTAGCTAGTGAAACCCCTACATTGACCAAAACTATCACCAACCTCAATATTTTAGTCTACATGTATTAGCCAAAACCATTCATTTGGTTTATAATAAACATAATTAATTCATATTTATTTAAACTAGCCAAACTAGTTATGTGATTAATGGACATTTCCCCTTAATTTATAACTCCCCAAAAATGCATTGTAATGGTTTAAGTCATTCATCCTCTTCACAAGTTTATGTTCCTGAATGCCATCTTTGTCATTTCAAGCTACAATCATGCAAAAAGATCAAATAAAACTAAATAAATAGATATTATTTCATAAAAGGGCTTGAAAGTTTATTTTCCCTTTGTAATTAACATTTCAAAATTTGTAGCTTGCTTTCAACACCTAAATAGTGGGTCATGCTTTTAACACGTGTACACAATAGAATATTTTACACATACATATACTTGAGTCATGTTCCAAAAGGAACAACTAAATGCCTAATGCTCCCCCCTCCCAATTTATTATTCAAAAAGATGTCCACTTGAAAAATAATCTCAAACTAACATGTTTAACCTCAAAAAAATTGATAATTTGATAAATATACACAAAATAAAAAACATACATGTATAAAATGGGTTTTGGGGCCAATTTTTGCTTCTGGTTTTGGTTCCAATTTTTGGCCATTTCCAATTCAAATTCTAGCTTTAGTTTTTTTTTCCTCAAAACTCATAACTCATGGTCTCAATACCCCCAAACCAAACCAAGAACCATCAAACCAAACAACATTAATGTCTTCCTTTCGTTAGGAAATTTGGACACCCAAGTTCAATATGAATGGAAAAGAATGACATCTTGTTTTAAAATATCACTTGTTCAAATCATTTGATGTTTGGACAATTACAAAGCATTCAATGTGAGCTACAATGTGGTTGGCTTGCATTGTCAAAATAAACTTAATGACTCCAAATCATATTCATCTGAATGGTAATCATAATGGGAGGGAAAAAAATAGACTTGTGCTCACTTGGCACATTATTTGGGGGACCAAATGATGTTTGATTGAAAAGTTTGATATGGAATTTAAATTCTTTTTTCAATGGATACAAGATTAAATTCATTTTGTCCTAATCCAATATGTTTTCAAGAAGTTGAAGTCTTAAGATTTTGAGACTCAAAACTTTGCAATTTAGAAATTCTCACCTTTGGAAATTTTAATAAAAGTTCATTAGGCTGCACCACTCCCATGACAAACTATAGTTTTCAACCAACAATTGATGCACATCATATTCACATTAGTAATGATGTCATTGCACCAAGCGCAAAGATATGGTGAACTACAAAATATTTGAAAAAGGTAGTTGTGCCTCATTTGAGGAATTTGGGTCGCAATGAGTCTTGTGAGTTTATCTAAGCTTGTAAAATATGTGTGTGTAAGCCCATGAAACATGATTAGTGTGAAATTCCCCTTGCCACCTCCTTTTGTTCCATTATGCATATATATTGAAACCATTGAAAGTTGAATAATCAACTCATTTTAGTTCATATTTTAAAAAATTCATTGGCCTCAAAGCTTCCTTTTATTCCATTGTGCATATTTAGATAATTGACTTAAAAAGTCAACTCATCCATATTAAGAAAATAACTCAATCATGAACTTTTTGACGTTACATTCAAGAAAAGAAGTTTAGGGTAATTAGTCTCTTGTTGAATATTCCATGTGCATCTTTATCTTTTAAGGTCCCCCTTTTTTTAGCAATTAAATATTGATGGCACCAAAACATTTCACACATCATAATGTTTTGTTTATTTTTGCAAGATTATTATCACCCATGTCTAGATGTGATTTTTTTTATTCATTACAAAAATCTTGAAACTCACACAACTTTACCTAGATATTTTCAAGTATCAATACTTAATACTATAATTTTTTTCAAAACTCTATATTAACCTTTTTCAAAAGACTTGATTAATAGCTCATGTTTAATGATGCTTGATTTACTTCCCTAACATTTTCATTTGAATAAGATTTAAAATTAACATGTTTATATCCTACAATCAGTGTTTTACAAATTAAAAAGATATAATTTCCATTTCTTAATTATTGATCATTAATTTATTCAAATATCATATTTTGATGTTTATAGTTAAACATTTGGACCATTTAAGCTATCTAGTTTGTTGCTTATTGCGATGCTTGGAATCAAAGTTAGAATTGAATTTGTTTTCTTTTTTATTAATCATAAAAATTGATTAATTCATGACATCAAAATACCCCAAAAAAATCTCTTAAAGTATCATGGCATCTCTTGATTTTTTTTAAACCATTGATTTTGAAACATTGCACATCACCTATCATGAAATTTGGCAATGACCACACCTTGCAAACCTAATATTTCACATTCCATTACAAAACCAAAATTTGAAGTCAATAAGTGCACAACAAAAATCACATCATTTACAAAAAATGTCACAATTTGTAATTCAACCAACAATAAATATGTTAAGGTGAGATAAAATGATTTAGACATTTCTGGTGGATGCTGAATTTATAACTTAAAAAAATGTCTAGGTATTTATTTATGTCATTCCAACCTACCTCTTCCAAGGCTAATTACCTTGCTCCTTTTTTTCACACACTCACCTACATGGACATGAAAAGGCACGTACATGTTATGTGCCTGACATATCCATATTATCTATGTTAAAATAATCTAACAAGTTATATCTTTCAAGGTGAACTACCTTCCCCTACCCACCTACATGGACATGAAAAAGACACAATATAATATGAGATTTGGGATAAATAATGATGAACCGATGGGAACATAAGGGGAGAAATAGAGAAAGGAGGAGGGGGTAATTGTGGATGGAAGTGACACCATGGATGAAACAAGGTTTCAAATAAATGTCAAAATTGAACACATGGATGACATTTTTAATTTATTTTTGGGTAATAGGTACATAAGTTCATATATATATATATATAATCATTAAAAAAATCATGATCACTTGGGATGAATTCATTTTTGTAGGTAGAAATTTGATTTAATGTAACCAAATGGAATGAGGGTTGGCAAGCTTTTGCATGATCAACTTAATTGACTTATACTTGGTGGGGGTTTTTTCCCCCTGTATTTCTCCATTTATCAACAAACTTGCCATTATTGTAACAGAAACAATTTGATCAATTTCAATGCCTAAAAAGCCATAGACATCCCACCTAGGCAACATATACAAAAGTTATTTGGTCACATTCTATATATCGTAGCCTCAAGTTAGGTTCAACACATTAAACATGAATAATTAATTATTTTCAAAAAATGCATTCATTTTTATTAAAAAATTATTAATATTTTCGTTAATTAAAATGAAATTTTTTGATGAAATTCGTTTGATGTATGAATGCATGTACTCGAAATGCATGGATGAATAGTTAGTGTACACATTCTATCAAGATCAAGATCCATCTCAAAACTATAGTTGTAAGTTCATTTTCTTTTTTCTTTCCAAGCATTGTAATTTTTTTCAATGTAGAGTTGTTTGTCATATTGTTGAGGAGTCATGGCTTGTCAAACCATGATCTTTGATATGTTCCAACAAATAGGAAAAACAAAGCATGAGAATGTATTGTGGCATGAAGCAAAGCAATTAGCTGTGAAGAATCAAAGAGTTTTTTTATAGACAACAATGGAAAGAAGTAAATGTCCAGTTGGGCGACTAAAGTTACAACCTCACATGCCATTGCAATCACTTGCAAAATGTATCAAGCAAGAGAATAACCAAGAAACGTTGAAAAGGTATGCACACTCAATGGTTTGCACCACACCTCTAGCCTCACATTCATATTGCAGTGCAAGGGCATAGGAGTTTGTCAATTACTTTACATTATCTTCATGCATTCCATAGAAAGCAAAGGGAACATTCAAGTCCATTTGATAAACTTTCTAAATCCTTTTTAGGATAGTGGTTTACCTCATATGAAAAGTTCAAACTAGGGGTTGAAAAGTGAATAGAGTGGGGGAGAACTTTTACAATCACAAAACAACACATTCCAATAGTAAATCGTAGGCCAGAAGTGAGAGAGGAGTTCATGTTTTTGTTACAAAAGATTAGAGCTTTTGGACAAGCCCTTTTTGGACCCATAGTCCAACCCATTATCCAAGGCTTTCTTGAGTTCAAAGCTCCTAAACTTCTATGGTTCATTCAAAGCGTCAATGGAGTGGTTTAAAAAGTTCATGAAAGCCAAGTTGGGCTGGTCCTTTAGAGTAGCTACTATAGTTGTAGCAAAACTACCACTACATTGGGAAGATCAAGGAATAGAGATAGCGCATAGGGTGGCATACCTTGTAAAAACATACAATGTCCTTGCATCACTTGTCATAAACACGAATCAAACAAGGATTCACCTTGTACCTACAAGTGGGGAAAAAACATGGGAAAAGAAGGGATCAAAAGACATACATGTTATTAAGGTTGAAAATAAGAGGCAAATTATTGCTGCAATATCCTCTGCAATTAATGGAAATTCTTTGTTTTTATAAGTCATTTTCATAAGATCAACAACAAGATGTCTTCCTCAAATTGGTCCAAGGAAGGCATCTTGTTTCAAAGCATGGTTTCACTTGACATATTCTGCTAATCATTAGTTTACCTTAGAGACCTGTCAATAATTTGTGGAAAGGATTTTAATTCCTTATCACAAAAATGAGGTATATGAATTGAATTTGCCACAAAACCAAAAGATGGTGTGGCTAATAGACTACCAGTCAGTTCATAAGAACATGGAGTTCATACAATGGATCAAGTCACAACATCCAAAAAATTATTTAATGTTTATATTTACAAATTGTACCTCCAAGCTTTAGCATGCAGATGTGATCATCCAACACCCATTCAAGCATGCATTTAAAAAACAATTTCACATGTGGACATCCTACACCATCAAATATCAACTGATGAAAGAAAAAAGATCCAAAAGTTGATTGCATGTTAGCAATTAAACCTAAACTATGTGGTTGGTTGTTTCATGCATGGACATAAATTTGCAATAGGAAACAAATGATTCACAAAGGGTGGCGATAAACAGGTTTACTTTGGAGCTTCATTCCAAATTTTCAAATGGAGGCACTAGGAGTAAATGCTACAAAATCTTTATTTTCATCAGATGTGACAAAGGAGGCAAAGATTGAAGATCCAAATGGCCAAGAGGATAGTGATTTGGATTTGGATCCTAAAGAAGTTACATGAATCATAATGCGACAATGTTTGCAGCCACATCCAAATCATTCTAGATGTGAACCAAATGGTACTAAAAACATTTTCAAGCTCAAAATTCTTGTTAGAAATAAGTGAGCACATCCATGTCATAGGTAATAAACACTTATTACAAACACTTATAGGCATCAAAACACTTATTGCAATGAAATCAAGATGCCACTAATCTTAATGGTTTTCTGCATTTCTTCCACTTTATCTTCAGCTTCCTTCTTGTGATGTCAGTCCACCTCACTCATGTTGTTTGTCCATTCTATCTTTTTTTGTATGGTCAGCAATAGACTGTTAGAGTTACCCAACTTGCCAGTCATGGAAGGTCAATCCTAGTAAGTAAAAGTTATGTATTGGACCCCAAAAATTGCTTGAGCCACTTCTCCTACTTGAGACTTCATGACATAGGGTTGGTTGCCATCAAGTAAACCATGGTCAAATCTTCAAGTGAAAAATAAAACAATATTAAGGAAAAGGTGAAAGCAATATCACCATGTGGCCAAGGTTTGGATCATGTTGTCAAGCTAACCAGGGCTTAAGTCCCTACCGATTGCAAAATGGACCTACTTCTAACAATGAAAATGTTTAAATTTTGTAATGATTTGGGTTTCAAAAACAGTTCTTGATGTTCCAATTAGATGACCTAGGGACATTGCAACACCATGAATGTTTATTTGTTTTCAACCCAACCCAAGGAACTGTCCATTTGCAAGATCCACCACTTGCAATCCCACCACTAGGTCAGCTTCCAAAAATATGTACACACATTTGCATTAAAAATTGGACAAATTATTAATTAAGCATGCAATGGAAACAATAATGAGACAAAGCAATACAAACTTAAGGGTTTCAGAAAACTTGCTGAAAATGCTTCATTTATCTCAAATAGATTAATGTCATTCTTATTCAAGCATGCATGTTTCAAAGCTTGTGGAATCGCCAGTGCTAGTGATGTGGGATATTTTTCTAAGCTTTGTTGTAACATAGACATGTGAACTTCATGAGCAAGCTACTCAAAATGGACAATTGCAACTAGTTGCCATTTTCATAACTACCTTAGGGACTTGCAGAAAAAGTGGAAGATGCAAACCTTGCAAAATGTCGCCATGCCACACCTTGCCCAACCATGGTTGTGGCTGCAACAATGCAAAAAGTTTTGCACAACAACACAAATGGCAAAAAACCAGATTTGAACAAGCCTCAAATTGCCACATGACATACAAGAATACATATTTCAACACAGAGCTAGATTCAACATCAAAATATTGTAATAAGAAGAACCAATCCTAAAGCAAAAGAAGATAGATCCATGAATAACAATTTGCGAGGAAACACTCATTTCTTCTTCATACCAACAAATATTTCGGAAAAGCTGACAAATGCATTGCAATCCAATTTAAAAACCCTTTTGAACACTTTATAGCTACAGAAGGAGCTTCACAAATTGAACGGAATCAAAATCTCCTTACAAAATCAAATAACCAATAGCTGAAAGAAAAATTGGGATGAAGATGGATTACTACTAGTGATGTGATGATTGTTGATGTTTGTGATACTTTGCAGTGGAGTTTTGAAAAGCTTGTTAATCAGCCAGTTGATGAAGTTTTAATGAACTGTGAGGTGGGAGTTGAGCTACAACAACTTCAATGGCATCACACATCATCGTGCAGATCATGCAGCTACTCATGAACTGTAGGAAGAGGTGAACTTGTTAGCTACCAAGCTTGGGCTTGTCATGTTGCAGAAGTAGCACATGAAAGAAGCTCTGAAACCTTTAGACGAAAAGTTAGCTAGTGCAACATCGAGGACAATAAAAATTTGAAAGAGAAGTTGGGTAAAGATAAACATGTTGTGCATGTAAAAGGATAAGATGTCCAAAACCTGGAAAGGCTTTCTTTGAAATTGTAGTTCAACAACAATAGCATGAACTTGTTTCCAAATCTTTGAGCTCAAGAAGTAGCTCCACGAAAAAGTTGCAACCACCAAACTCAAAGTGTTTTACTTGGACAAAAGCTCCAAGCAAATGGAAAAATTGCAATTGAAGTTTTATCAAGTGATAAAAAAGAGGGATGACATGCACTTGTGGAAGTAGACAACAAGAGAATGGATTCAAACCCAAAAGTGAAGAAAACACAATCACAATGCAAAAATACAGTAGCAAGCAAACAACAAGGTTTAGGGTTGCCTATGCAAGGCTTTTCTTACAAGTTTCTTCAAATTTTCAAAAAATTTGTCACTTCCCTAAGCATTTATCATAATTTTCGTTAGTTCCAAAGTGCATTTATCACATTTTTCAGCGCTTTAACATTTATTTCTCTAAAAAAATTGTTTAAGGTTTTTAATAATTATTTAATGTCAAACCTAACCCAAGGCTACGATATATTGGTCTCAAGTGTAATTACTATTGTTGGCAAGTTTGTAATTTGCAATGTTAAATTCCAAGGGTTTAGGCTCTTGTGACCCATAAGCAAACCAACACCCTTATGGTGGAATTGGCACAAGAACTTATCGTAAAACTAATTTTTTATAGAACCAAATTTGAAAATTTGAAAAACAACTCTTGAACACAAGTTCAATCTCTTTAGAGGAGTTCCACTCATGTAACACTCATTTGAGCTTCTAACAATATCAAATCCAACATAACATACTAATGATTTCCCAAACCTCACCCATCTATATATTTCTATAGGTCTTTGTTTTGTTAGTGACCATGTTTTAACCCTCCCAAACTGAGCTCACCTTGCCAAACTTTTGGTATTGTCAAAAAGCACTTAACAAGGTAGTTGCACAGTGGCCATTTTACAATTTTTAGACCAATGTAATAGAAGTTATTGAATTTCTAGTGATTTTGTTCATTAAAAAGCAATTAAAATTTACAAAAATGGCTTTTTCTATAAATCAATGTTGAACAACATTTCAAATCCCAAACCTTAACATTTGGATTCACATTGGGGCCAATAAATTTTTTTCACAATTGATTTTTTTTGGAATGTTTTGTCTTTTAAAAGTTTGAAAAGTTGTTTTTGAAAGTTGTACCCTTAAGAACTTTGAAAATAATCCCACTTGGGCCAATGGCACAAGGTTCATTAAAAGACATGAAACATAGGATAATATAGGGTAAGAGATAATTTTAATGCAATCACTTGGGCCAATCAAAAGTAGTCATTTCTCCCATCCAAGGGAGTACATGGGATTAGACTCAGTTTTCAAATTGGGCTTAAAGGTTTTTGAATTGAAAAAAAGTGTCAAAACTAGAATTGCAGTGATGCACCTTTAGGGTTTGTGTAATATTGGAGGTTAAGAATTTTGTGGATTCAAATTTTGTAACAAAATGTAAACTCAAGGCAAGCTCTCTAATTCTCAAAGTGAGAGAATGCATGCAAGGCCCCAAGATGGGACTAGGATGACATTAGAAAATAAAACAAATCAAGAAATGAAGATAATGTAAATTTGGGACCAAAATGGTGCACAACCACATTTACAAACCACACCATGACCCATACTTGGGGAAAAGTCTTCCCTTAATAGTATATACTTTGCAACTCCTTGTGGGGTTAAATCCAAGTGACACTTCTACCCAAGATTCCCACTTCACAATCTTGAAATTGTCTAGTCTTGCCACATTGGAAGCTCACAATTCTCTTGTTTCAACTTGGGTTGCAAAGTATTCAAGGGCCAACAATGTATTTCAAACACCAAACTAAATGGAATGTTGCATTTTCTTTCTTCATAGTAGTAAGCTAAATGAAACAATTGACAATCCAAGATGGAAATAATTCAGCTCACTGGAAATTGAGAGAAACTATTTCATAAACCAAATATCAGAAAAACCTGTCCTCAACAAATGGCTTCTTTTAAGCTTAGCACAAACTATTTACAGTAAATCAATAAACTAAACAAGTGACAACTGTACAAGAGCTTTTGTAACCTCACTCAATACCAACAAAAAAGAATGGCCCAAATCTCAGATTAGTATAGAAGGCTACTGATAATCTGTATACTGGTCACTGGAATTATATCTGCATAGTAGGTTTCATAGATTGCCCATTTTTCTTGGAAACTGGAAATTGGGTTTTCGAAACTGCAATTGAATATTGGGACTTGAGATGCCAGATTTTGCAAGAAGCAGCAGCTATGGAAGCAACAACCAAATACAAACAAAAAAACTAAAGCTGTAAGTGGTGGACATAAGTCCTGCTTTGGGTGGTAGCCAACCCAATCTTTCATCTCCTTGACCAGGTTCTAGCCTTCAAAGTTTAATCAGAAAGAAAATTTGTCTTCAATTCATGGAACATGTGTGTGGAAGGAAACAATCTAAAGAATCATGTAGAATGTGTGACAATCTAAGATGATCAGTTGAGTGCAAAACTGTACTTTCAGGTCAGATATCTAGATCACTCAGGCAGGGGGGAAATGAGAATTTACTTATTCAAAACTCTAGGGTGAACAGGAAGGGAGAAATTGATTTTCCTTTGTGTTGATGGACAGGTGAAAAGGGGAGGAAGGTCACAAAATACAGGGTTCCATTGAAAGCTCTAGTGGTGGTGGTGAATCCAGATCAAAATCTGGCAGCACCTGGTAGTTTTCCTTCAATAGAATGCACAAATCTTACATATGAACCCACACTTGTGGCACACTGAGTTCCAATAAGTATATTCAACATTGGCACACAAGGCATGTTCAAAACCTCTGAACAGCTACAGAGCATTGTCAACTTCAACAATAAACCTTGACCACTAAGTCAGTGTCACTATAATGAGTTCTCTCATGGAGTTAGCCAATCATGTACAGAAAACTAGAACCTTAGAATGTTGTAAAGACTTATGTACATCACTTCTCCATAGATCCTGCACCTTCCTCTGCATGAAACAAATGTAGCAATAGCTACTCCAACCCAACAGCCAACCCATTCTCCCAGTTTAGAACCCATCTCTCTCCTCCTGTCAACAATCAGAGGACCCCATTTATGACAAGTGTTCCAGACATCATCTACACATTCTCAATAGCTTCCTTTGTGATGTCTAGCAGTCTGGAGAAGCAATGAGTTGAACATCAGACATTCGAAACAGTTTTCTCAATTGAATTCATAAGGCAGCTGTAGTTGTTACTAACCTTTAGAAGGTGCATTATGTGCCACATCTTTTAAACCCAGGTTTATGAAGGCTGGCAATCTGCATACTCCACATTATTTCTTGAAAACCTTCCATGTGAATCAATGTCAAAAATGAAATCAAAGTCAGTCCCTGACACAATTTTTTCACTCACTCCACTTGAACACCTTTCAATGATCCAAACAAAGAGAGAATGATGACCATCTAGAGCTTCAAGTTTTAGATGGAGGAAAAGAACTGTCAATCACAACAGAAATTTCATTGTAGCTAACCTGTAGAATTTGCAATTTTCAAGCACTAAACCAGGCCAACATTTGGCATCATCTGACATTGGATATGGATATATGGATTCACAAAAAAATGGAAATTTGTTTTTGTGGCAGATACATAAGCAAAATATTCAGAGAAAATTTTATTTTCACTTGAACTACTTTGTGAACTCAACCATTTAAAAGAGATGGAAGGAACAGGGCAACCAAGTTGCAATCTAAGAAAGCACAGAACTAAAGCCCAAATCCAAATTAGAAGGAAGTCTTCAGCCTGCAAAGAAGAGTTCAAGATTCCAATAAACAATTTCAAAGACCATATTACCCATCTTAAAATCTCATTGGAACAAGGAAAGGGGATGGCTTGAAAGGGGGACAAATTCAGAAGTGTTAAATTCATCAACACTGATTCAGAACATGACTATAATCATATGCCTATTAAGACCACCTTCCTCAACAAGACATGAAAGTACTAGGACATTGAAAGAAAGGTATGTAAACTATATCAAGCTATGTATAGGCTAAAACAAGCTCTGATCATGTTGACACATATCTTATCAACCAAAGTCTTGTGAAAAGAACTCAAGATGGAAACTTCGATTTTTTTCAAGCTACAAATTAGATACGTATTGTTAGCTTTTACTGTAGATGACTTTTTAAATTATGTACAATTTACTTTGAAAAATTCTCTTGGCCAAAGAATTTAACTTTACAACCAATATGAAATGATTAACCCACAAATAACTTCAAAGTATGTTCACCTAAAAGTTTTAATGCAAACATAGTGATTTTTTCTTTTAGAAAATGGACAATTTAAGTATTCTTGGCATTAATTTAATAAGTTGGATGGTAATCCTTATTGTACTTGTCTAAAGGAAAACATTATGTTTCAAAAGTATAGTCAAAACATTATTAACTGATCCTATGTAATATCAGAGCCTTGTTGGAAAACCTTTGTTTTTCTCACAAATACAAGACAAAAAAATTGTGTTCGTTGTTACCTCCATCAATATACAAAGCATTTGAAGACTTCAGACCAAAACCGATGGTCTCTTCAGCCTCAGGGGCTACTTGGCCTGGAGGCATGTAACTGAAAAACTTGGACTAGTCTGACACCATTTCAAACACAAATTTCATATCAGAGTCGAGAAAGAAAGAAAGATCATTTGAAGTATGCAACACAAGGGTAACAAAGATCTCTTCATCCTTAGGGCTAAGTAGGCTTCAAGAGAAGTACCATAGCAGCTCATTCTGTGCAGTCATTACATGGCCATGAAGAGGGAAACATGAAGTAGAGTTTTGAAGTCCAAGTTTCCTGGAATCTGAGGCCCATTGCCATCGCACAAGACAGTAGCAACAAGTATAACTCCTCAAGGCAAGAGTAGAGTCAATCACTAGTACCTACCCTGAAAACAACCCACACAAAACTTTGGGTGGGCTGGTACTTATACACAATGTGCTATCACTCTTTCTATATACCCTTGCTGACAGAAAAGTTTCACTTAAGATCAAAGGGCAAGAGAAAGGGAAAAGTCAGTTGCAAGCCAAAAACAACCCAGGATCCTTTACAACCCATGGAAGAAAATACAAAACAGCACAGGGAGAATTCCATTTCAATGCAAAAAATTCTTAATCCTGTACCATGTAAACATCGAACTTGCTAACATATCATTCTTTTGCTTCACTGCAACAAGATTGCACATGAAGTGCAGCCATCCAACAAGCAAGTCAAAAAATTATCTTTAAAAAGGTCTATTGCCATTCAACCATCCATCTTACATACATGGCATTGAAATGTTTCACTGGGTAAGGTAGCCAACAACCCATCCATCTTGAATGCATCACCCATTATATATATCCTCCACAATAAGGTTAAGGACTAAAATGCCCTTATCACAAAATGAAGGCTCTGGTCTTGGAAGGTAGAGCCAACAAATTGAACTTGCACTACTACAACCTGATAAGTGATGCATCACCGCATGTTCTGCAACTTAGAATACATTGAATTCCATGAGCTCACATCGCCATATTGCTGGCTGGTATCTGAATTGCAACAGCCATGGTCCCAACCACCAAATCCTGATCAGTGAGTTATGTTCCTAATCTCATCACAAAAGCTACTGAAAAGGGCAAGAGACTTCAGACATGAAGTTGCAAGCATATCAAATTGAAGCTTGAAGGATCAATTCTTGGTGTTCCTGTTTACAGATGGTGGCTTGAGGTTTCTAAGACCTGTCAAACATTATTCTAATTTACATCATTGTACAAGAGGACAATTTGTAGGAGGGACTTGGTCATCACACATGGACACATATAGGGGGACACAGAAAGAGAGAGAGAGAGAGAGAGAGAGAGAGAGAGAGCTACCTATTTCTTCTTCTTCTTCTTCTTGTCACCTCCAAGAGGTTCACCACAAGGCTCCAGCTTCTGCTCAACCTTACATTCAAATGGCATCACTCGTGTCTCCCAGAATGTATCCTGGGTGATGTAGGTTGTGTGTATACGGCCCACGACATTGAACACCACAATGGTGTTTTCAAGGTCTTTTGGGTAGCGCCATGCCAGTGTGTCACTAAACTCTCCAGATGTGAAATTGACACCCCCATTGCTTGCAAAGGGTAACACCAACAGTGGGTTCACAGGAACCCTTTTCCCAAACTGCCAAATTGATCTCTTGACCTCCCCCAACATGGGGTTCAAACGATCAAAGCCGCTGCCACGGAGGTTTGACAAAGTCCAGGTGAAACTGCCACCTCTGTCACCCTCCTCAGGAAGTTGCTCCATCTGCCAGGGCTTCCCTTCAATTTTGGACATGGTTGCCTTCCCAGCTGTGAAGGTTAGCCCTCCTGCCGGTAAAGCCTTGATGTTTGCACGGACCCCCACTCGCACCTGCTCTGAGACCCCAACCTTCACAGAAGTGTTTTCTGAGGAGCCTGTCATGGTGACGGAGGTCAGCCCAGCATCAACAGGAACTATAGAGAGGTAGATTCTTGAGGGGAAGTGGCCTGTTTGCTTCTCCTCCCAGACTGAGTTCTCAACTGAGAGACGCACATGGTTAATGCCCACCATGAGCTCAATGAAATTTGGCTGGATGTCCACTGACATACGGAACTGGACATTGAGTTTAGCAACCTGGGGAAGCAAGGGCTTAACATAAGAATAGCGTCTCCGGCTGTGCCTCAGCTTCTCACTGTCATCCTGGTATGAGCCTTCAATGTCCATGACAAGTGTAGGCACATTCATTTGAATCTCCCAGAGCCCAAAGTGGGAACGTGCAATGAGGTCCCACAAAGACTCAGTAGCATCAGCATTTGCCTTTGTCTTCACATGTGAAGTGTGGTTTGCCCTTCCTCCTTCAGTTGCTCTCCAAAGCTGATACAGCATCCTATCCCGGCTTTGCTTTGCTAACACCTTCAACGTCAGCCTCAAGAAGAGCAAGTCAATCTCAGATCTCAATCTCATGAGCTCCTGGACACGGGGATTCTCAAATCCAACTGAAGTGTTTGCAGCTTCATTTGCCAGCGCATTATGCTCATCACGCCGCATCAGCAGCCCATGGAAGATTGAGACATGAGCACTGCAGCCTGCAATGATGAGTAGGCGCCATATGAAGTAGATGTGGTAACACAGCCTGGTGGCAACATGAATTGCTTCTTGATGGGTTCCCAAACCATGAAGCTCCAGATTCTCAGCCTGCAGCTTAATCTCTGCTGGAGGCAAAAGGTCCTTGAATGCTACAATTGACTTCTGCCAATCTCTTGTTAGGTTCACCTTCACAAACGGGTAGCCATCCTCTTTGGCTTTTGCAAGCTCATAGCCCATCAAAGCCATGGATGCAAAGTTGAGTGGCCTTAGAAGCTCTTGAGCAGTCTCAAACGAGCCTATCTCCACTGCCTTGAGGAGGGAGAAAGTTGTAAACCGTGGCATAAGCACACTCATTCTAAGCTCAGCTAGTGCCTTTCTCAACACCTTCACAACATAGAGGTCATTTCCTTCCACAGCTCTCACAAGAGCATGTCCTACTACTTGGCCTCCCACAGAGGCCTCCGTCTTGAGAATCTCCATCATCCGTCTCTGGCCTCGTGAATAAATAGTCTTCAGGAATACGCTGTCCTTGGACAACTCTGTTGCGTCTTGCCATAATGGCTGCAAGCTTGGAGACTCAATTTCTCTTGCAGCAAACCTGAGAACTTCCTCCACATCCGCATCATTACCTGACTTTGCTGCCCCTCTTTCTGCTTCTTGGAGTGCTTGTGCTAAGCTTGAGCTGCCATGCCTGGATAATTCCATCCCTATGTCGTTGACACAGCCAATGAGTTATTCATGTACTTTAAAAAATCTACTGCAAGATGGAACTAATCTTCATCGGTTCCCAGATAGCCCAAGAAACAACTTCCTTCGCACAGAAAGGTTGAAGAATAATCCTTTACACAGCTTCTTCTTCATGCAGAGTCTGCAGCAACAACAAAGCAAGTTTCTTCATGCACAGTCTCCAGGAGCAAAGCAGCCACCCATCCTTTGCAAGAAGCCCACAAACAGGTGTATCCAAAACATGTTAGATTCCTACATCATCAAGCTCTCGTAGGTTAGCTTGAGGTTCTTCAGCCTTTTGATGACAATCTCTCATTCTCTCTCTCTCTCTCTAGACCTCGCAAAGCAGCACAGCAACTTTCTGTTTCCGTTTCTCTCTCTCTTGCTCTGCAGAGACTGGGGAAGAGACACCACAGTAGAAAGCAAGAGTGTACAGATTTCAGTGCAAACAAACATAGATGCCAAGAAAGCTTCAGGCCCTAAGAAGAGAAAACACTTCAACAACAACAACAACAGTGACAAAAGTCCTTCCTTTGCTCCCTCCACTCTCATCAAACGCATAGAACATATGCCTCCTCTCCACAAACCTTCTCTTCTCTCTACATCGCAAAAGACAAAATCCAAGGACAGAAGAAGAGGTACCGATGGATGGCGTAAAGCAAGTACCTTCAGTGCACTTTGCACACTCTCCACTCCTCCTCCTTTGCAGCAGGCAGCTCGTTCTTTCTTTACGGTTCCTCCTTGATACCGACAAAGCACCGGAATACACGACAACCAGCAGCAGACGCTTCCTTGAATTCTCTCATCATCATCGCGTGTGCACAACGACGACGAGTATCATCTCTCTCCCAGATTTACCAAATTTACAACACACTTGCGGCAAGATTAGAGCTTTGAGCGTGGGACCCGAGCAGGCAGTTGCTTCTTTCTCTTCTGCGTGTGGCACCCGCCGCCCATGCTTTCGGGTCCCCGTTCTTTGTGCAGCCGTGTTCTTCTCTCTGTCTCTCTCGTCTCTTCTCGGATTTTCTGGTTCGCGTGCGTGCTTGCGTGTGGCCGTCGTGTTCCTCCCTGTCCTTGCGTCGGTTATTACAAACCCTGGAGAAGATGCGGCTCAAGCGGCTCGTACTTTCTAGTACCTATCCTGTTTGTCGGCACGTACGCACACAGAACCAGTACAAAACCACGGAACAGGTCTCACAAGTGAAGCAGGATGGATTCCGTGGGCCCCATGCATCATGATCTCGTCGCGACTTGGAATGTAGAATCTTCTGATGAAACCCTCTCTCTCTCTCTCTCTCTCTCTCTCTCTCTCTTTGTGATGATCATCATTTGATGGCTGGTGAATTGCAGCGTCTCGGAGATCCGATTTGTAACCGGCAACAAAAACTGTAACACATCCTGGTGGTCTCCTAGACACATCTGCCTCCAGAGCAGGTGAAGCTTGAAACTCTTCCTTCCTCCAACCCCCCCATTGTTAGAAGAAGCTTGCAGCTCAAAGAAAGTGCAGCAGCTAGAATTCGGTGAGAAGAAGAAGAAGAATATGAAACAGGTCTGGAAAGTGTTGTTGTGGGAGTAGCAAACTGACATCAGAAGAAACATGGGGGTAATAAGGATCGACAGCAAAAGTCCAAAGCTCTCCTCTCAGGGGAAGAGCTCCATTTGTCAGTCAGGCAATGGCAGAAGAAGCTGTAGCCTACTAGGTACCTTTTATTATATATAAATCTCAAGGAATGAATGAATGGGAGAAGGACAACCTGCTTGTTGTAGAACATTCTTGAAAGGGAGATGAACAACATTGTCTCATAATAAGATCAACAAGAACTTCTCTTATGATCCCAAATGGGAGAAAGGGAGAAAAAGTAATCCCAATGGGCAAATGGGACAACAACAAGAGTGTTCTTGTCCATCCTATCATTATGGGAGAATATATCTCTCTTATGGGAGATGAGAGATGTTCTTCATCTTCCTTTCTTCTTCACCCTACTGTCTCTTCATTTTCCTTCCTTTTTGTTCTTCACCGTTTTGTCTCTTCATCTTCAGAGATTGCATGGTACCAATACCATCAGTGTACATTATTGAAGGGGATTGATTCCATGGGGAAATGCACAAGAGTCACTGCTCTTGACAAGAAAGACATTTTGGTGTTTTAAAAGGTAGTAAGTAGATGGTACTTTGGTGTTTTTAACCCTGGCTGTACACAGACTAGGGTTATAGTATTAATGGACTGAGGGTGTTGAATAGGCTTGTCTGTAGGTGCTTAGAAAAAATGTTGTGGTCAATGAAATTGCTGGATTTGGTGGTTTAATTTATTTAGTTTAGCTATCTTGAGTGAACTAACATAGTGTGATTCATAGTAAGTAGTTCATGAGTGCATTCATAACTTTGTTTTTTTTCTGTTTTTGAAAAGAGCCATATTCATTGGCCCATCAACAATTTTTTCATAACATTGAGCACTCCCCTAATAGAAGCACCTTTTGGACCCCAATTGCAAAATAGAAACAAATGTATTCCCCAACAGCCTACAACCCTATACAACTTTATTTATAAATATACCATAGATTCAAAAAATGTACAAAGGAATAAGAAATAGGAGAAGGGAGAATTTACAGAATGTTAAGTTAACAAACCATATGTCAAAATCTCTCCATGTCGACCATCGACCTCTTGTAATAGGTTGGTGATTGGGGTGTGTCCTGAAGGGGTGGAAGTCAAGAAGTAGTTAGGCCTATTGTTACCACCCGATTTAAGATGGAGGATGCTTGCATCCTTTGTATGTGATTGAATTTTTTTGACCAAAAAAAAAAAACCAAGACAAAAAAAACATGATAAAATTCAAGCATGAGTTTCATATATCCTATTGAAGAACATGTTGGAAAATGTATGATGATGGAGATGCTCCAAGATAGAATTTTTAAATCAAATCATTTGTTACCTAATGAGTTGTCCAAAAAGAGGAAAACACACATAAATTGAAGGTGGTAAAAAATCATATGCCACTTTGAAATGTTGTTGGAAAATGAATGTGTTGTTGTCAACTCATGCTAAAGCTTCAACAAATAATGTTGATCAACCATAAACCTAACAGTTATGATTGAAATTACAAGGGTTCAACTCCCTAAATAGGTTGTTAGGGCGATAGTGGCTATTGGTATGAACTTGACACCATAGAAAGTTATTGGGAAAGAAGCTTGTATGTTTACAAATTAAAGGTCCTTCTAGGTTATTAAAAGATTTTAAACCCAAAAATCACCCAAACACTTAAAAAAAGGAGGAATCAAATAAAAGAAAGGACTTTATGAAGGTGGAACAAAAAGGTGTGCATTATAAAAAATATGATGATCGTTGCATGAAACAATGAATTAAAATTCCAAAGGTTACCGTAACATATCCCATTTTAAAAAGAAGGTCCACATGTTGAACATCCTCTAGTACAACATCTTTAATGAAGGATGATATGAATGATATGATGCCCAATGGAACCAATAAAACTCTAATTCTTTTTAATGGGGTGTTAAATTGTGATGGAGTGTTGAAATCAAGTGGTAGACTAGAGGGGGACCATGCTACACATTTTTTAAGTTAGATAGAAAGGCCTATCACATGAAGTTCGATTTGAAAGTGCTTATAAATAAATGATACAATTAAGGGGGGGCATATGATGTTAGTGTCATCTACAATAGGTTGAAATTTTAAAAAAGGAAACAATTATTTATAGAATATAAAGCCTTAAGCAAGCTAATGCGAATAATGCATTTCCTAGGGGATGACCTTAATGGGTTCCCATGGTAGATGGGATGCTTGTGACATCACCTTCATGATTATAGTGGTTGTGAAACAAAAGATATTCAAATACATAGAATGCATGAACAAAAGGGATGAATTGTATGATGTCCCCACCTGTTACATGAAATTTTTACTATACAATTCTTTTTGACATTGAATTAAAAACATTCGCCATGGCCAACTAAAGAACAACCCAATCAAGGTGAAGGTCCAAGGTGCACCTAATGTTGTGGATTATTGTTTCACATCTAGCCTTGGTTGTAACTCTGAATCAATGTAGGGATAAATGTGTTGTGAAGGCATTGCAAAATTGAAAACATAAAACATGGTTTATGAATTGATACAATTTTTCCCCCTTAGTAATGGGACGAACTCCACCTAAAGGTTTGATCATGGCTAAGAAACAAACTGTTTTAAGGACATGTGCAATTTGATGTGGAATGTGATCTTGTGCGATATGAGAACAAAGTTGAAACAACTATGAAAAATAAAAATCCTATGGGTGAAAATAATCTCGAAGGTGTTCAAGAACTATCCCAAAATGACCACTTATAAATAAATGCAGCATGCATTGGAATGCCACTTTGAAATATTAGATAAAAGTTTAAGGTCTTGGTTTAGTTTATAATCTTTTGTGAGAAGTGAGAAGAAACCATCTAATTTAGGATGTAAAGCAATGAAAGTTAAGGTGGTGTCAAAGGATGTGAATGTAGGAGAAAATGGTGCCAAAATGCAAGTTGCACGAAAGTATTCCCTTGCACTTTAAGAAATTAAATTGTGGAAAAGGTGTTTATAAGTTAGAAGATCATGTTGAAGAAGAAGCATTAAATTCATACTTGTTATCAAAACTTAAGCCCATAAAAAGAATTCCTCCAATAGATTTTCTTATTTGCCTACTATAAAATGTTTGAATCAAATCTATGTTCCCTTATGACATATAGCCCCAACACAAAGGGGGAAAACAAGACACCATTGGGGTAACAAGAGGAACAAATGCCAAGTTACCACATCATAGTGGTCTTGTGCCTACTTATCTAATGGAAAATGAAATGTTGGTTGTACATCACATTGTAAAAAGATAGGGATGCAATCGTATAATCAAAGACGATGAAAACTTAAATGGAAGGACTTGAAGACATCTAATGTCAAAACCCAAACCCAAGTTGATGCAAGTGGGGTGGGAACAAGGGAGGGTATTGAACTAGGATGGTCATAAGGGTTTGGATTAGATGGATTAAATGCCTAATAGGAATAATGGTGACAAATTAACCTTTGAATGGTAAATTGACACCTTCAGGTGGAGCAAGAAGTTTTAGGTGGAGGTTAAAGGTGTGTTGGGGAAATGAAGGTATGTTGCAGGGTCTGATCATGAGCCATTATAAAGGCTAATGAAGTGGAAGGGGAAAAGGTCCTACATGTGCATTATTAAAGGGATTTGGGGAAGTGTAAGGTTGGGACCCCACATTTGCACAAAAGGTTAAAAGCTAGTGGGGGAACTAGTTAATGGTGTTTGGTTTGTGAAAATAGTAGGGGGAGTGAATGGGCGGTTTGTGGTTTGCATAAGAAATGGGGGGGGTGCATGAGTAGGTCTGTGGTGGTGCACAAAAGGGCAAATGGGGGATGGGAATTATAAGGTTCAATGAGGCATGATGAACTAAGGGAATGGAACGTTTAGTGCCCATGAAAAAGGAAGTTTACTAAGAGCACATAATCCACTTTTAAAAAATTGCCTACTACTACAAGGCAATTTTAAACCTATAGAGCCAACCACACAAAATTAAGCAAATCAAAAGGAAAAAAAATTAAAATTACTTAGGGTTCCCTGATTAAGGTGTTATGCCAATGCTAAACCCTAATTTTGCCATAGTTTTGGATGCCATCAAAACTATTTTATTGGGTTCAACACAACCTATACACCCTGATATTAAAATATCACAATCCACACTCCTTGTCACGAGTCTTGTACCTTGTTAATTTTTCCACACATTTATGACATAAGGTATCATATGTAGAAGCAATGTGCACCTTGGTTGCCTTTAGGATTCAACCATAACAACCTGTCACTTTTGGAACTAAATGGCAAAAGGGATACCTAAACCTTTCTCCTCTTTGCCTCTAGTTGCCTAATTTTATTTTTCTAATCCTAATTAATGACTAGATGATATGAACATAAAATTAGTTCAGAAATGAACTTCTTTTTTATATTTTATCTTTATTTCTACTGTCAGTTCTTTAGTTTGATTCCTACACCCGCCAACATCACAAATTTTTTTTAAAAACCCCTTGCTTGGTCACGGAATTTGTAAACCTTGGATGTTGAATGAAGGGCAACAATAGCAGCACGAGTTATACAACAAGAGGAGGGAGGTGCTTATAAAGCCAAATTGATGTTGATGTTATGCTTCATGCATATTCAGGGATGTTATTTCATGAGCTTGCAAACATGAGCAAAGGAGTAGGACCGAATCTTTTTTAGAATATTTTTCCCATGTTGACAAAATATTTTCAAAAAATATTTTTTGACACCTAGGATAAAATATGTCGCAACCCCACTTTGGCCAAGTGTGGGGGTGAAGCCCAACACTTGGAAAAGTTGGAGGTTAGGAGTCTTGCGGGACTCCCGAATGTTTAGAGCTCGACAGCAAGGGGCAAAACACCTCGCATTAGGGTGTTCTTGGTGTCATTGGAAAGGTCTCGAAGCGTAGATGTCTAAAATGCCCTCGCATTGGAGATTTGGACATCTGTAGTGCAAGTTATGGGCAAAAGAAGGGCCGGGAGTCAAACTGGCAGTTTGACTCCCGACCACTAAAAGTCAAGAATCGACCAGTTTGCGATGTCCGATTCGGGTGTGCTACACGGCGTTGGAAAGATCTTGACGAGGGCTACAACTTTACTTCAGACCTCGTCGCGATCGGAGGTCAGGGCGAGAAGATATGACCTCCCAAAGTCCCGGGACTCCAACCGGGACGATTTCGGGACAATTTCGGGACTCCAACTTGGGAGTCCCGGGAATTTG
>Ga0116227_10004479_pt1 | contig 30305 bp, 38 predicted proteins | sample S1TSphgellanicum_FD_89693 | JGI IMG/M metagenome (GOLD analysis project Ga0116227, IMG submission 89693) | Host-associated microbial communities from peat moss isolated from Minnesota, USA - S1T2_Fb - Sphagnum magellanicum MG | ecosystem: Host-associated > Plants > Peat moss > Unclassified... | reverse complement strand
ATCCATCGCCATCAACCTTGTATTTGTATTTGCCATTGTCTCTTTCTAAATAGCCGTTTACTACAAAACTCCATTGTTTAGTAATGCGTTGCTGCCATTGCAGGTAGGGATTAATCAAGCCAAAAGAACCTCCATTGATACCCAAACCAATTTGATAAGGTTTAACAGTATCCAGCTTTGGGCGAATGGTAGTTATAGCCAGCACACTCGCCGAAGCGAACGACCTTGCAGGCATACAAATTTGTGGTGGCTGAGCATTGTAAAGCGTAATACTTTGAACGTTGTTAAGATTTAACTTACCCAGATCTATCTGCCCGTTCTGCACATCGCTTAACTGTACACCATCGTACAAAACAGCCAGGTGGTTAGCGCCAAGGCTGCGTACCGACACCGTTTTAAGGCCGCCTATGCCCCCATAATCTTTAATATTAACGCCGGCAAAATCGCGGATAGCATCGGCAACGGTTAGGGAACTGTAGCGTTCAAAATCACTGCGGAGTATTTGCTGTGACGGGGTTATAGTCTGTACCTGTGGAATAGGTGTGTTTTGTATTTTAACTTCCTTCAGTTTTTTGATGGTATCAGCCTGTGCTAAAACATATCCCGGCAAGGTTAAAAAAACGAGCAACAATACACTTTTACCTGCCTTTGTAAAGCGGGTAAATTTAGCAGCGTACTGTTGTATCAGTTTTTTCATTTGTTTTAAAAACCTTACGCTTACACCAATAAAATAGAATGGAAACACACCGTAACCGGGGAGCATTTACACTCAAGCTTCTATCCGCGAAAGCTGGAATTGTATAGGCTAATGGCAGGTATTCTGGCTCATCCTGCGTTGACGTCTTCCCATCCCAATCAATTGGGAAAGTGACTTGTGGCTCAACTAAGTTATTGCTATTAAGCAACAACCGGACTTACAGCTGCGGGACAGCTCCGGAATTACACCGGATTCCCTTTTAATCCCTCTTGGCGGTAAAGCCAAAAAGAAACCGAAAGCGATGCAAAGGTAGGATAAGATATGGAAATTTAAAATGGTGGAATTTTTATACTTTTAGGATATGAAGTATTTATGCACCCTACTTTTAGCGATGATGGCACTATCCGCGAAAGCGCAACAACCTGACACCATATTTTTGAAAGTTTTGCTGCAAAGTCACCCGGAGTTGTTTTTGGGCATACTAAACCACCCTACCCAAAACGAGGTGCAGATTTTGTACACGCAGATAGATCGCGACGCGCAGAACAAACCTCATTTTAAAAGCTACAGTTACAGGATAGACCCCAAAAGATACTTTTACCCTGCCAGCACTGTAAAGTTGCCCACGGCCATATTCGCGCTCGAAAAATTAAACGAGTTAAAAGTGCCGGGCCTGAATAAAGAAAGCACCATGATAACCGATACCGCTTTCGCGAGACAGACACGTGTTTTAAAGGATACTTCGTCGGCAACGGGCTTGCCCTCGATAGCTAATTACATTAAAAAAATATTATTGGTGAGCGATAATGACGCGTATAACCGCTTATACGAGTTTGTTGGTCGTGCCGAAATTAACGCCAAGCTCAAAAAATATGGCTTAACCGAAACCCGCATTATTAACCGCCTGGCCGTTGGCGATAAAGGCGAAAGCACCAAACATACCAACCCCATCAACTTTTACAATGGCGATAAATTGGTGTACAACAAACCCGCCCAATACGACCCGTTAGAATACCCAATGCAACTGAGCAACATGATGCAGGGCAAGGGTTATTTAGACAGCCATGATAAGCTGGTGATGGAACCCTTTGATTTTAGCAACAACAACGTTTACACCATACCTAATCAGCAAATGGTGTTAAGGCGGCTGTTGTTTCCAGAGAGTTTCCCGGCCAGTCAGCGGTATAATTTAACTGCCGATGATTACAATTTGATGTACCGGTATATGAGTACCTTCCCTACCGAGAGCACACACCCAAGTTACCGTAAACCAGATTATTACCCGGCTTACTGCAAGTTTTTGTTTTATGGTGGCGATAGCGCAGCTGCCATTGACCCGAACATCAGGATATTTAATAAAGTGGGCGATTCTTACGGCTACGATATTGATAACGCCTATATTGTTGATTTTGAAAACAAGGTGGAATTTATGCTCACCGCGGTTATACAATCAAATGAGGACGGGATTTACAACGACAATAAATACGAGTACACCACCGTGTGCTTACCATTTATGAAGAACCTGGGCCGTGTAATTTACGAGTACGAATTAAAGCGGACCAAAAAGTACCTGCCCGATTTGAAGAAATTTACATTTGACTATAAATAAACCGACAAGTATTTTCATTTAAAGAAAACCTATAACGTTTTGCGGGGTTATTCTATAACATCAACCAATTAATGTTATGGAGTTTAAATCATTAAGCCAACGACTTGTTCCGGCTAAAATTATAGATCAACCTATCAACCTGGAGCTTCCCGAGCGTTTGGCCTCGGTAGCTATTGGCACCAAACTGGCCTTTTCGGGATTGTTTGGCGTATTCCGTCACCCATTGCGCAGTACACTTAAATTGGTAGCCGGTGGTTATTTACTGCAGCGTGGCGTTACGGGCCATTGTTCAATTTACTCTAAAATTGGTAAAACAACTACCAATCCGGTTAATATCAACATCCGTTATACATTTACTGTCGACCGCTCACGTTTAGATGTTTATGGCTTTTGGCGCAGGTTAGAGAATCTGCCGCTGTTTATGAGCCATCTTGAAAACATTACCGTGATTGATAATACCCGCTCGCATTGGGAAGCTAAGATACCCGGTAACCTGGGTAATATTAGCTGGGAAGCCGAGATCGTTAAAGATGACCCGGGATATTTTATCGGCTGGCATTCGTTAGAAGGTTCAACAATTGAGAATGCCGGTAAAGTTGAATTTGAAGATGCACCGGGCGGCGGTACCATTGTTAAAGTGGTGATAAGCTACCTGCCCCCTGCTGGTGGTTTTGGCGCAGGTTTAGCTAAGCTGCTTAACCCAATATTCGAGAAAATTGTACGCGAAGATGTATTGAACTTTAAGGATTATATTGAAACGATATATGCGCCAAGCGCTTCGGGCGAAGACGACCTGATGCCTGATATTACGATAATTACTGTTGAAGATAATTTGAGTTAAGAGGTATCATACTCAATAAATATAAAGCGCCACTTGTTTAAAAAACGGGTGGCGTTTATTTTGCGTGTAGTATTTTTACCGTAACCAGTAACTGCCCGTAATGCCTTGTGGTATGCTCGGCAGCATGCACCAAAAGCGCGATCACTGTTGATGGTATTTGCGCACGGCCTACGCCTCTTACTTCGGTTAAAGTATTTTCGTTTGTATATTCAAGTATTTTTAAAACAGCGTCAATCTTATCATTAAAAGCTTTAATTAAAGTTTCACTTACACTGTGGACGGTATAAGCTTTGCCTTCTGCTGCCAGGTATTCAAGCTGTCCGGGGTTCAAAGTTTCACCTTTGGCGTAAGTAAAAAGGCGATCTAAAACTCCGGTTAAGTGCTGGAGGTGAAAACCCGGAGAGGCTAATCCGGCTGGCTGTTCCCAAAGCAGTTCATCCGGGAAACCGGCCATCAACTCATTCAATTCCTCGCGCACCTGTAACAATGCGTGGGCTACAGGTTGCAGCAGTGGCGGTATGTTAGGCAGTGGGCCGCGTAGCCATACTTCGGCTTTGTTTTGAGACATTGATTTATTATTTGTTACTCAAAGTTTTTACCGCAGTTATCGCAATGAAATTGCTTATCAGCGGGTTTAATAGCCGACAGTAACGAACTGAACAATCCCGATCCGTGACTTTTTGCGGGCAAATATTGCACATCGGTTGAGCCACAAATCGGACAGGTTACCTGCATATCCAGCTCTTCCTGGGGTATTTCTTCAATGTTGATGTTGTTATCTTCGGCTAAAATGGCTTTACATTTCTCCAGGTCGCGGGCAAATATTTTGAGTTTGATACCACCTATGGCATTATTATATAACGGGTACATGGTTCCCAAATTTTCGTCGGCAATAAAGCAGGGGATGCCGCTATCTTCCAGCCTGGTGCGTACAATTTGCGCCAGCATGGGGTCGTAATAGGTTTCAAACGTGATGATCTGTTCTTCAGCTTCCATATATCTTAAATAAAAATGCCTCAACGCATTATAGCATTGAGGCACAAATATAGGGCTTAATAGCTTAGTCTATCTTTTTTAATGTTGAAGCTCCCGATTTATCCTCGTGTATTTTGGTTGGATTACCGCGGTATTCAATATCAGATACGCCTGTGCTGCTTACGTTTAGTTCGTTAAGCACGTTAATTTTGCAATGACTGGCACCGCTGCTTTCTATGGTGTATTTGGCTACAACAAAATCGGGGGCATTTAAACTGCCTGAACCCGAAAAGCTCACACTGTGCGAACTAGCCTGTCCTGTTAAATTTAATTCGGTAGAACCGCTGCCAGTTGTGGTTATATTATTAGAACTGAGATCAAGTGTTATTTTTGAGGCTCCGGATGCATCTATTGCCAGATCTTTAGTCGTGATTTTACCTCCGGATGTAACATTTACAGCGCCCGAAGTTTCAATTTTCGACAGATCGCGTAAGCTAATATTTATCACCAGTTTGCCCGAGCTGCATACACTGCCTTTGGTTTTAACTTCTAGCTTATTGCCGCTAACATCGTTTTTAATGGCATCCATCAGGTTATCATCGGCGGTAATAGAGAGGGTCTCGGCAGTATCTTGTTTAATTATAACATCAAAACCTCCGCTGATGTTGATTTTATCAAAACTGGTAACTTTACGTGTTTCGGTTATCATTTTGCCCGAACCCTTTTTACAGTCCAACCCAGAACAACCCGATAAACTGATGATGCCGTAAACAGATGCGGCAATTGCCAAAAACATGGAGATCTTTTTCATAGTAATGTATTTTTATGCAGACTTTGACTACACTTTATTTAATGAAGTTACACTTATGTGGCAATAAAAAAAGGCTGCCCTTTAAAAAAGAACAGCCTTTGCTATATATATGTTTGAGTGTTTGTTATTAGTTGTAAGCCAACTGATCTAACACGCTTGCAACCGGCTTAGCCTGAGGTTGTACGCGTTTTGTTGTGATGTTATCGGCAACCAATTTTGTAGCGTTTAACGTTGCAGACTGATTAACAACCAATGATGTTTGAGCAGCGTTACCGCTGATATTAGCTTTAGCGCTATCGTTTACGGCTATTTTAGCCTCAATACAATCCATATCAAAGTTAGCTACGGCATTGTTGTTTAAGCTAAGGTTAAAATCAAGAGCAGAGAATTTACCGAAAGACTCAACTGAAGCGTTATCAAAAGCGGATAATGATTTCAGATCGGCAACGGTTACCCAAACTACCAGTTTTTCGTTTTTGTATGATGAGATGCGTAATACACCATCTTGCTCTTGTACCAAAGCATTTTGGTTGTAGTAGTTATCGTAAACCTTTACCTTATCATTAAGACCATTAGTTACGTAAAGTTGCACGTTTCCGTGAACCTCAATTTTGTTAATGTTGCTAACGTTTTCTAACAAGGTTGTTGCTGCAACTTCGGCAGTTTTGTTAGCTTTTTTATTGGCGGCAAATGTATTGCTGCTTAATGATGATACTATTAAAAGTATGGTTGCGATGGTTGATAATATTGTTTTCATGATTTGTAACTATTTTATAATCAATTGATTATTGTTATTGTTTTAATTTGTATATCCATAAGACGCCACCATTTATAAAACGTTACAGATTATTTTATAAAATTTTGTATATACTTTGTTACACTGCGTAACAGCATAAAACTTAGGGTGGCTACAAATAAAAAAATGGTTATTTTAGGACTATAAATGGAAAAACCAGACTTATATATAGAGGCGCTCATCTTTGCATCCGAAAACAGTATTCGGTTTGAAGAGATTATGTATTGCCTTCAGCTGAGCTTTGAGCGCGATTTTTCGGAGCAGGATGTTAAACAGTCCATCCAAAATATCCAACAAAAATATCTTGACCCTAACTACGCCATTGAGTTGGTGCATATTAATAATGGGTACCAATTTTTAACAAAAAAGGACTATCACATTATTATAAAGCAGTTACAGATACAACGATCTAAAAAGAAACTGAGCCAGGCCGCGTTAGAAACGCTGGCTATTATTGCCTATAACCAGCCTGTAACTAAATTGGACATTGAGCAGATACGAGGTGTAAACTGCGATTATTCGATACAAAAACTACTTGAAAAGGAGTTAATAGCAATTGCCGGGAAGGCTCAGAGTGTTGGTCACCCTATAATTTATGCTACAAGCGAGTTTTTTATGGACTATTTCGGGATAAATAATTTAAACGAATTACCTCAATTAAAAGAACTTACAAGCGAAGATTCGGCCGTTGGTGAGCAATCAGAATAATTTTTCATTCTTTTTTTCATTAAAAATCATTTTCGTTATTTTTGATTATCAGATGAGCGAGCATCATCAATAAAAAATTTCAAAAAAAAACTTTACGTATTCTAATTCTTAGTAAATTTAAATTAAGATAAACTATTTACAACGCTAATCTATTTTTCAATGGAAACCCCCAAAAAACCGGCAAAAAAGACAAGTGCAAGTACGAGCCCAGCCAAAAAAGGAAGTGAAAAAGAGTCGCCAAAACCCAAAAGCAGGTTTGTTGATGATGACGATGAGGACGAGTTTGATAACTCTATAGACGAACTGGGAAGCTACGACCAATTTGACGGCCTTGAAGAAGACGACGATTATTGATCAATAACAACAAAATGATATTTATATACGGAGCATCCGGCTTAAAGCCGGATGCTTTTTTTATTTTTAACGCATGACGATAACCGAAGTTATTAGCAAAGCAGATAAAAAAGCCTTTTTAGATGTTGCCCGCATTATTTACAAAAACGATGAGGTGTGGATCTGTCCGTTGGATATTGATATTGAAGCAGTTTTTGATCCTAAAAAGAACAATTTCCATACCCATGGTAAAATTACCCGTTGGATATTGCGCGATGATAGCGGCAAATTAATAGGCCGTATAGCCGCTTTTATTAACGAAGAAAAAGCGTATAACTATGCGCAACCTACCGGCGGCTGTGGCTTTTTTGAATGTATTAATGATAAGGAAGCCGCTTTTAGACTGTTTGATACCGCCAAAGCCTGGCTACAAGAACGCGGCATGAAAGCTATGGATGGCCCCATAAACTTTGGTGAGAATGATAAGTTTTGGGGATTACTGGTTGAAGGTTTCACTGTAGCATCCTACGGTATGAATTACAACCACGCTTACTATCAAGCTTTTTTTGAAGAATATGGCTTTAAAACAGAGTATCAGCAAATTACCAATCATTTAACGGTTTACAAACCCTTCCCCGAGCGTTTTACTAAGATTGCGCAATGGGTTTCGCAAAAACCGGGGTATGAGTTTAAGCACTTGGAAGCCAATAACATTGACAAGTACGCCAATGATTTTATGGAGATCTATAACGATGCGTGGAAGAACTTTGAGAACTTTGTGCCTATTAATAAGACTACCATAATGGAAAACTTTAGCCAGATGAAGGCCATTATGGACGAGAGCTTGATTTGGTTTGCCTACGTTAATGGCGAACCGGCATCGTTTACGCTAATATTGCCGGATGCTAACCAGATGATAAAGGGTCTGAATGGCAAGCTTGATTTGATTGGCAAACTCAAATTTTTATATAATAAATGGCGGGGCGTATCGCGTATGCGAGCCATTGTGATGGGAACTAAAGAAAAGTTTCAGAAACACGGGCTTGAATCGGCTATGTTTATTAAGCTGAAGGAATATGTTTACCCATTAAACCAATACTTTGAACTGGAATTATCCTGGGTGGGCGATTTTAATGACAAAATGATAGCAATTCACGAAGCTACAGGAGCCACGTTTGGCAAGCGCCACCTTACAATGCGGTATATATTTTAACCGGATTAAATAAAAAAAGACCCGATAAATAAACCTGGTCTTTTTTTATTATTATGCTGTTACTTTATTTAAGCGAAGCTCTTCGTAAAGTTCAATAACCTTCTTCTGTAAGTCGATCACTTCAGTATCACGGTCGCTTAATTTTTTGCTTACGCTATCTAATTCGGTGGTATATTTTGCTTCTTGTTCGGTATCGTTAAAAGTCAATAGTTGCACTACTGTCATCTCGAATAAAATTGAGATCTGTTCTAATCTCGACAGGTTAATGTCGGTAATACCAGTTTCAATTTTTGAAAAAGCAGGGATGGAAATATCAAGGCGTTTAGCAACGTCCTCTTGGCTCCAACCCCTTTGGTGACGTAGTAGTCTGATTTTTTTTCCAAGTGTCTTCATGTAATAATTAATTAAAGGATAAGGTTCTATTAATATATAAAGTTACGATAATTTTTTAATTAACATTTCAAATTTGCCCTGCTTTTTTTGTTAAAGTCTCTGTGAGTTGGGTAAGGTTAATACCCCCAAAGTTACCAGAACTCATTAAAAGTAGGTTTGTATTGTTTAAATCTACATTTTCCAAGTATTTTAACAGCTTTTCGGGTTGATTAAAAACCTGTATATTATTATTGGCAAAGGCTGTTTTTAATATCTCTACCGGGTATGGCTCAATATTTTTTTGCTGAAAAGTGTGCTCGTCAATAAATACAGTAGCTTCGTCGGCAATATCCAGTGTACCAGCGTATTCGCTTAAAAAATCTTTATTTAAGCTGCTAAAGGTATGTAGTTCGATAACCGCGATCAGCTTTCTATCCGGAAATTGGGTTCTAACGGCCTTAATTGTAGCCGTTAGTTTTGATGGCGAATGGGCAAAATCTTTATAAATATTACCGCTCGTTATTTTACCCAATAACTCCAAACGGCGCGCTGCTCCATTAAAAGTGGTAATGGATTGATAAAAATCCGCGGCAGCGATACCTAATTCTTCACAAATTAAACGCGCTGCTGCAATGTTAAGTAAGTTATGCTGACCAAAAACCAATAATGGGTACCGTTGTTCGTGGTAAATAATATTGGTGATACCGTTTTCAATTACGTATTCTGGCAAATGATAAGGCGCTTTTCTGATAGCTGCTGTACTTTTCATTACAACAGTTTCAAGTACCTCGTCGTTCTCGCTGTAAAAAACAATACCGCCGGGTGTTATGGTATCTAAAAACAAGCTGAACTGTTCGGTGTAGTTTTCGAACGTTGGGAAAACGTTGATATGATCCCAGGCTATGCCGCTTAATACAGCAATATTGGCTTTGTATAAGTGGAATTTTGGTCGCCTGTCTATCGGTGAAGCCAGATACTCGTCGCCTTCAATTACGATGATCGGTGCTTCGTTGGTTATCTTAACCATCGTATCAAAACCAGCTAGTTGCGCGCCTACCAGGTAATCAAAATCACGACCGGCAGCTTTTAGCGCGTGCAGTATCATGCTGGTGATGGTGGTTTTACCATGGCTGCCGCCCACTACAACACGGATCTTATTTTTAGATTGCTCGTAAATATATTCGGGGTACGAGTATATTTTCAGGCCTAATTCCTGCGCTTTTAACAGTTCTGGGTTATCAACGCGGGCATGCATACCTAATATTATGGCGTTAATATCGGCGGTTACCTTTTCGGGATACCAGCCGTTGGCTTCGGGCAAAATGCCTTGCTTGGCCAGGCGTGATACGGATGGCTCAAACAGCACATCATCAGAACCCGTTACTACGAATCCTTTTTTGTGCAAAGCAATAGCTAAATTATGCATGGCGCTGCCGCCAATGGCTATAAAATGTACCCTCATGTAATTTTATTACGTATAAAGCAATAACAGCTACAAAGAAACAAAATTACCTGTAGACACAGCAATTATTCTGTTACTTCTAAGTAGCTGTATTTAAGATTGTTGAAATTTAATGGCTTTGTTGAAAACTTAGCGACTCATCCTTACGGCTACCCAGTTTTTGTTTTCTTTATGCGAGATGTATTTGAGTCCGTATTTAGCTGCTTCGGTGGTGATGATCTCCATATCCGGGCTTTCGTAAAAACCGCTGAAGTAGATTTCGCCGCCTGGTTTTATCACCTCTGCGTAGCGGTCCATTTGCTCAATTAATATGTTGCGATTAATGTTGGCCAAAATGATATCGTACTCATAATCGGGTATAGCATCTTTTGAGCCGCAAATGGCTATGATGTTACCGATGTGATTGAGCGGTGCATTTTCGAGTGTGCTATCGTAGCAAACCTCGTCGTAATCTATCGCGGTAACGCTGGTGGCTCCCATTTTTGAAGCGAGGATAGCCAGAATACCTGTGCCGCAACCCATATCTAAAACGGTTTTATCTTTAAGATCTGCCTCGAGCATAAAATCCATCATCATAGATGTGGTTTGATGGTGCCCGGTACCGAAGGCCATTTTAGGATCGATCACGATCTCGTATTGAAAATCGGGCTTAGGCTCGTGGAAGGTGGCCCGAACGTAGATCTGATCTTTGATCTGAATCGATTCAAAATTACTTTCCCAAACCTGGTTCCAGTTTTTTTGTGGGATAAGCGTTACCTCGTAGCTAAAGCTGAACCTATCGTGATAAGGCTGCAAAACCTCGTCTAATGTTTTTTTGTTGAAATTATCGACAGGAATATAGGCTTTAAAGCCAAAATCAACTTCCTCAAAAGTATCAAAACCGTATTCGGCAAGTTCATTCATCAGCAGATCCTGCTGGTAATCGTCGGTTATGATGGTAGTGAAGAGGAGTTCGTAATAGTTCATGGAGTTATATTTTGAGGGTCGGATTCTGTGATAACAGGTTTGGGTTTAATAATTGATACTAAGCCAAACAAAAGTATAAAATTAAGCAGCCAATATGCTAATTGCATCCCGGTAACGGCGGTGGTAACTTTAAACAGCCATGTTACGCCGTCGTTGATATCCCAGATGATATAACTGAGCAGAACGGATAGGCCCAGGCATACGGCTATGAGGATAAATACCCACATTATTTTAATTGCCCACGGCCTTTTGCTATGCCATACGGGTAATATGATGAGGTATTGTACCAGTATGGCTACCACAAGCAATATCGGCATGGCGCTGCGGTAAAAGGAGATTAAGGTATAAACTACATCAATTACTTCACTTTGTTTGCCGTTGCTGCTCCCGGTATAGTGCTTTGCTATGTACGAGAACAGCAAAAGTGGGAGGCATGTGGGCAGCAGGATGAAAAGTAATTTTTGGAGGTATTTCATTTAACGTAAATAAGCGTAACAATCTTTATGCTGGTAAGTTTGAATACATATTCGCCCTGTACGGCATAGAGATTGCCACGCTATCGCTCGCAATGACGCGTTGGTGAGCTTTAGTATTAGATATTAGGCGTTAAATACCTTAAGGATATCAACAAAATCTCTGGCTTTTAATGATGCGCCACCTATTAAACCACCATCAATATCTGGTTTGGCAAATAGCTCGGGAGCGTTTTTGGGGTTACAGCTACCACCGTAAAGTATGGTAATACCATCTGCAACAGCCTGATCGTATTTTGCTGCTATAACCTGGCGAATAAACTCGTGGATCTCTTGTGCCTGCTCTGCACTTGCTGTTACGCCTGTGCCTATGGCCCAAACGGGTTCGTAAGCTATAACCAGTTTGCTAACGGCTTCGGCGTCTAAATGGAATATGCCGCCGTATAGTTGTGCTTTAATTACTTCAAAATGCTTTTCGCTTTGGCGCTCTTCCAGCGTTTCGCCGATGCAGAATATTGGAGTTAAATTGTTTTTTAAGGCGGTATCGGTTTTTTGGGCTAATAAAGCATCGGTTTCACCAAAATACTGGCGGCGCTCTGAGTGGCCTAAGATCACATATTTAACACCTACCGACCAGATCATTTTAGCCGATATTTCGCCGGTATAAGCTCCCGACTCGGCCTGGTGGGCGTTTTGCGCGCCTACTGCTACTTTACCGCTAACCTTTGCTAACTGTACCAAACTTTGCAAATGGATAAAAGGGCTGCACACTACGGCTTGCTGACTACTGGTAATTTCGGCATTTACCAGGTCAATCACCTCGTTAAACAGGGCTATACCTTCCTGATAATCCAGGTTCATTTTCCAGTTACCGGCTACTATTTTTTTTCTCATGATGTTAAAAGTCTCTATATGTTTTGGTTTGGTTAAATACGTTTTGTAAAATATCTTGCTCCACCTGGTTAAACTCGCGGTGTTCGCGGCGTTCAAATACCTTGGCGTTGGTTTCGAAGGCTTTTTTTAGCGAATACTCCTGCATATCTCCTGCCCCGCCCCAGCTAAAATCGGGGATAAAGTTGGGTGGGTAACCAGCGCCGAATACATTAGCGCTTACGCCGACTACGGTACCGGTGTTAAACATGGTATTGATGCCGGCTTTGGAATGATCGCCCATGATCAAGCCGCAAAACTGCATGCCCGTTTGGCGGTAACGCTCTATCGTGTAATCCCAAAGTTTTACGTCGGCATAGTTGTTTTTCAGGTTGGAGTTATTGGTGTCGGCACCCAGGTTGCACCACTCTCCTACTACGGAGTTACCCAAATAACCTTCGTGGCCTTTGGCAGAGTACCCCCAAAGGATAGAATTATTCACCTCGCCGCCAATTCGACAGTAAGGACCAACAGTTGTGCCGCCATAAACCTTTGTACCCATTTTAACCTGCGAGTTGTTACACAGCGCGAATGAGCCGCGGATGTGGCTCCCCTCCCACACTTCGGTGGTTTTGGCCAGATAGATTGGGCCAAGTTTGGAATTAAAGGTTGAGCATTCGGCTTCGGCACCTTCTTCGGCAAAAAACTGATCGCCTATAAAGGTATTCGTTGAGCTTAATACTGCACTGGTGCGGCCTTTAGTGATCAGTTTAAAATCTTTAGCTATTTCGGCAGCGTTGTTTTTGAAGAGGTCTTCGGGATGTTTGATACTGATGAAATTACCTGTGTAGCTTATTGGCTTATACATCGAAAAATCCGACGCTTTAAATTCTTTGGCGTCACTTTCGTTCAGCTTTATCGCGATAAGCAAGCCATCCTTTACCAAAACTTCGCTGCCATGTAACGCGGCTATGGCTTCTATCAGCGCTTCATCCGGGCAAACCGAACCGTTGATGAACAGGTTACGATCTTCTATTTTAAGCGGGAATTTAGCTTGCAGATAATCTTCGGTTAAAAAAGAGTAACCTAATTTTAATGCGGTGGCCCATTTTTGGGCTATGGTTACTATTCCGATGCGCAAATCGGCAACGGGACGGGTGTATGTAAGTGGTAGAAGGGTGTTGTGTGCGTTATCGTCGAACAGGATGAGTGCCATGCGACAAAAATAAAAAAAGTCCCGACTGGAAAGCCGGGACTTCAAAATATTTATTCAATAGATATTGACTATCTTTTGTAACGAGTTTTGAATTTATCAATACGACCTGCAGTATCGATCAACTTCATCTTACCAGTAAAGAACGGGTGAGAAGTATGAGAGATCTCAAGTTTAACTAATGGATATTCGTTACCGTCTTCCCATTTTATGGATTCTTTAGTATCGATGCATGATTTTGTTAAAAAAGCATAGTCGTTAGACAAGTCTTTAAAAACAACAAATCTATAGCTGGATGGGTGCAAATCTTTTTTCATCTTATTATATTCCTTTTCAAAAGAGGCGCAAATATAGCTTTTTATATTAAATAGTTAAAATTAAAAAGCAAAATTTATCAACACTCTAAAATAATGTTAATGTATCGGCCTTACTGCTTTTTAAACGTGTAGGGCATATTGTTAAATTGCCCGCTGGTTACACCGGTTGATACAATAGATACTACGTTGCCGCTACCATCATACGTAAACTTGGTACTATAAAAAGCAAATGTACCTGTAATGAGTTTTTTGGTAACATCCATTGATGATATTGTTACAAAAGCTCCCCTTAAGCTACCCACCGGGGTAGATACGTTGTTGGCTATGGTGTAATAGTTAGGCTTAAAGGTTGTAGTATCCGAGTAGGTTTGCGCGGTTAATGTACTATCAAGCGCGGTTGCCGGTTGAACAAGGTTTAAAACTATTTTGTGCGTGCCGGCAGTATCTGTAGCGGTGCAAACAAATGTTTTAGTTTTAGCTGTAGCGTTGTAAGTTAAAGTTGCGCTAACGGTTTTTGGTGTCCATAAAACACCGTTGAGGTATGTGTTAAATAAAATTGTACTGGTTGTGGTATCGGTGGTAGTAGTATCGGTACTCGCTTTTTTACAGAACTGTAGCAATACGGACGACAATAAGAGTACAATAATGAGTGAACGTTTTTTCATTCCAGGGTGTTATATAGTGTTGTAACTGCAAAAGTATCTATTTATATGAAATTACGATGAACAATTGAACGTGAAATGGTTTGAGAATGATAATTTAACTAAAATTAACAATTGGTAGGTTAATTAAACACAATTGAATTAAAAAAAAATACAATGCTTAAGTAAGACCAAAGGATGATAAAGAGTACGTGAATCGTTGTTTCGAACTTTTTACCGCGCCAAAGGACGGGCGAATAAACAAAGAATTGAAAATATAAACGCGTTACCCAAAACAGGAACAAACCGAATGATACCTGGTGACCCAGCCTGGTATTAGCCATATCGGCAGACGAAAACAGGCAAAGCAAACCTATCAAAAACACCATAAAGGCAACAAAAAAGGTATGCACATACATTACCTGCCTATTAAATAAATGCAGTGACGAAAGCTCGGTGAGCCAATTAAAGCGCTTTGGCAAATCAAAATGAATAAATGCCATCACAACTAAAATACAACCTATTATTTTAAGATGCAGTTCCATTTTTTTGCAAGACAAAAGCGGTAAGGAATGGGGTTACTTTCAGCTCGGTTTCGATGTTCAACCCGGCTTTTTTGAAAGTAGCTACCCAGCTTTTTTGGGAATAAAAGTGGTTGTAACCCATATTATAGGCCATAAAATTTACTGTATCGCGCAGATGTTCGAGTATGACGACACGGCCATCCGGGGCCAGACTTTGGTTTAGATGTCTGAAAAAATCGATACGCTCCCCACTATCGCGAATCTCGTGAGCGGCAAATAACAGAAAGGCATAATCAATGGAATTTGCTGCCAATTGCAGGTTAGATGTTGCTACAGAAACAGTTCCGGGATAAGCAGGGTAAGCCCTACGTGCACGGGCGATAGATATTTCGGTATGCTTTTCAGGATCGTAAAAATCCAGAATGGTTAAGTTTAGCGGTTTATATTTCTGGGATAAGATGTAACTTGTTTCGTCTAAACCGGCATTGATATTCACCATATTTTTCCCTGGTTCAATATTTATCGAATTGAGCCAGTTAAGGGTGTAAATGTTGGAGTGATCATAAATATACCATGATACGATAAGCGAAGTGAATGTACTGATAAGCGTTAATGCGATAATGACCATTAATGCGAAACGATATCCACCTGGCATCATCGTAGCACAATAAAGCAAAACGATTACAATTACTACTGCAAACAAATAAAAATGCCAGTTAAAACGTATGATATTTTTAATACCCTGTAAGGGCTTACGTGTTATAGATTCCATTGATCAACCCTCCCCTTTTTCCATTGGTATGGAATATTCTCCACGATAAAGGCGCTGGCCAATATGGCTTTATTAAACCCTGCTTCTTTGATAAAGCCAATATTAGCTTTGGCAATACTCACTGGCCTTGGTGTCCAATTTTCTCTTACACCTTCTATAATTAGCACCTGTTTAGTTTTCGGCTCGTAGGTAAAAGTAAACGGCAAGGGGCCTGCGTAACGCCTGGCTTGTTTCCAGTCGGCAAAGGGCGAACCATTAGGCAATGGCACATCGCCGGATTTAGTATCGGCTTCGATATGGAAGCCGGAATTGGTTATACGAACAGTGATTTTGTTATCAAACCTGCTGTACTCAATATTTTTTCGGCTGTAATTATAGCTCGTCATCAGGTTACCTAAAATAGTCATTTTAAGCTTGTCTGTTTCTGATTTGAGAATGTACAAACCGCGTAACGACTTCCCCTCACTTGTTTTATACCGTACAAAAACCCGATAGCCGGCCAATATAAAATCATTCCCCAAAAACTGGGGGAACCCCTTGGGCCGCAAACCCCTTGTTTGAACTACGGCTACCGCGATAAAAGCAAATTCGTTATTCAGGGTATCAAGGGTTAAACTTGGTGGTAGCAAACCCTCCAAATCGCCAACCGGCAAAGCGTAAGTAAGCACCAGTGAACTCTCAAAAAATGCCTCTACAGCGAACGGATGATTTTTTAGGAATGATAAGGGATTCACTGATTATGATGCCTTTGGTTTATCACGAATGTATCAAAGTAAATTACAGCAACAAAACCTATCGCGATAAGCAGGTTGATATGACCAAATAAAAGAAGATCAGGCGCCAGGGTAAACTCGATAATATTCATAAGCATAACAATAAGCATTTGAGTTATCGCGCAAAGCTTTGGCATAATCCGGCTAATTATCCATACCGCCATTAATATTTCGGACACGCCGATGGCCATGGTGAAAAGTGGGGCATGTTGCTCACCTAAAATTCGTGCTATGATGAGTTGATGACGGGGCACAAGGTTAAGCACCTTGCATATCAGGCCGTTTGCAAGCCAAACTATGGCAATCAATACATTGAGCAGTGTTTTTATTGCTATTGGCCTTTGCATTAGCGATGGGGTGGTTATTTTTTATTTTCGTGTAAGCAAATAGCTTTAGTTAGGTGCGAGATCAGGATACTGAAAACACCGAAGATTACCGAACATTTGTCATTAATTATTATCTTATTCCCTCTCTTGGCAAAGCTCAATTAATACCCCATTAGCGCTTTTGGGGTGTACAAAGCATACCAGCTTATTATCTGCACCGGGCTTGGGTTCGTCGCTTAAAAGCATAAAACCTTCAGCTTTAAGCCGGGCCATTTCGGCGCGAATATCCGCCACAGCAAAGGCGATATGGTGAATGCCCTCCCCTTTTTTTTCAATGAATTTGGCGATGGCGCTATCGGGATCTGTAGCTGTTAAAAGTTCAATTTTATTTGGGCCGGTTTGCAGGAAAGCAGTTATTACATGCTCAGTTTCTACGGTTTCGGTTTTGTAAACGGGGGTATTTAGCAGGTTCTGGTATATACCTTTGGCGGCTTCCAGATCACGCACCGCAATGCCGATATGCTCTATCTTATCCATGTCCAAATATTGCAAATTAATGACTACCAAACACTATTTTGACCATTATTTTGGAATGATTACAAATTATGTTACTTATATTTGCACTTGTTAATTATTACATAATCGGATTTGACGATGAACCTTCCAATATATTTAGATAACAACGCCACTACCCCAATGGACCCAAGGGTTTTAGAAGCTATGCTGCCTTACTTTACCACTAAGTTTGGTAATGCCGCAAGCCGTAACCACCCTTTTGGCTGGGTAGCCGAAGAAGGCGTTGACTATGCCCGCGAACAAGTTGCCAAACTAATTGGTGCGAACGAGAAAGAAATTATCTTCACTTCGGGCGCTACAGAAAGCGACAACTTAGGTATTAAGGGTGTTTTTGAGATGTACAAAGAAAAAGGTAACCACATAATTACCTGTACTACCGAGCATAAAGCTGTTTTAGATACCTGCAAACACGTTGAGAAACTGGGCGCACGTATTACCTATTTAGATGTACAGGCTGATGGTTTAATTAACCTTGCCGACCTTGAAGCTGCCATGACGCCAGAAACTATCCTGGTTTGTATCATGTACGGTAACAACGAGATTGGTGTAATTCAACCGGTTAAAGCTATTGCTGATATTGCTCACAAACATGGCGCTCTGTTTATGACGGATGCTACCCAGGCTGTTGGTAAAATACCTGTTGATGTAATTAAAGACGGTATCGACATTTTAGCCTTATCGGCACACAAAATGTACGGACCTAAAGGTGTTGGCGCGTTATATGTTCGCCGTAAAAACCCAAGGGTTAAAGTTACCGCTCAAATGGATGGTGGCGGCCACGAACGTGGTATGCGCTCTGGTACCTTAAACGTTGCCGGTATTGTTGGTTTAGGTAAAGCCTGCGAAATTGCCGGTTTAGATATGGAAGCCGATACCATCCGTTTATCTGCTTTACGCGATAAATTAGAGAAAGCTTTAACAGTACTTGAGGAAAGCTATGTGAACGGAAACGTTGAACACCGCCTACCACATGTTGCCAATATATCGTTCAAATATGTTGAGGGCGAAGGTTTGATGATGGCCATGAAAGATCTGGCTGTATCATCAGGTTCGGCTTGTACCTCGGCATCATTGGAGCCATCGTACGTATTGAAGAGCTTAGGCTTATCGGATGATTTGGCACACTCTTCTATCCGTTTCGGCTTGGGCCGTTTTACAACCGAAGAAGAAGTTGATTACGCAATTGATGTAACTTTGAAAGCAGTTAACCACTTGCGCGAGTTATCGCCACTGTGGGAGATGTTTAAAGAAGGCATCGACCTTGACTCGATTGAGTGGGCAGAACACTAATAAATGTGCAATTGAGTTGATATGCAGATGTGCAAATTGACTTTTTGACAGACTATAATTTAGGTTCGATTTTTGCGGCCTAATAATTAACTATCACAATAACAACTAACTAAATACAAAAGCCATGGCTTATTCAGATAAAGTAATTGATCATTATACCCACCCGCGCAACGTTGGTACTTTAGATAAAAGTAGCAATAGCGTAGGTACAGGCCTTGTTGGCGCACCCGAGTGTGGCGACGTAATGCGCCTGCAAATCGAGGTTAACGCTGATAACGTTATTACCGATGCAAAATTTAAAACCTTTGGTTGCGGTAGCGCTATTGCGTCATCATCATTAGCTACCGAATGGTTAAAAGGTAAAAGCATTGACGATGCCATGAAGATTGACAACATGGATATTGTTGAAGAATTAGCTCTGCCACCAGTAAAAATTCACTGTTCGGTTTTGGCAGAGGATGCTATTAAAGCTGCCATTAACGATTACCGCGTTAAAAACGGTATGGAAGCTTTGGTAAGCGAAAAATCGCACCACTAAGAAACCCAGATGTTAGATATGAGATTTACGAATCTCGCATCTAACATTTTTTACAATAGCCTGTTTAGACTTAAACTAAATTAACAGCAAATAGTCTAACTTTGCAGAGAAGATTGATCGGGTATAGCCTCATCAATACAAATATTACTACAATGGTTACTATAACAGATAAAGCAAAAAGCAAAATTGACCACCTGATGCAGGATGCGGGGATGGATACGTCCTACTTCTTACGCGTATCGGTACAAGGTGGTGGTTGCTCAGGGTTATCGTATAACCTTGATTTTGATAACGAAGAGAAAAAAGGCGATCAGTTTTTTGAAGATCGTGGCATCAGGATGGCTTTAGATATGAAATCATTCCTGTACCTGGCCGGTACTGAGCTTGATTTTAGCGATGGCTTGAATGGTAAAGGCTTTAACTTCCATAACCCTAACGCCACGCGTACTTGCGGTTGCGGCGAGAGTTTCTCGGTGTAAGCAACATCTATAATATTTGAAAGGCCCGTGGTAATCCATGGGCCTTTTTGTTTTGCAATTATTTTAAGATAGTTTATGGAATAGTTGGCTTTTTGCATCATGTGTGAAATTTCAAGTCAATTAAGTATATTTAAACAACCATTACCTACTTATGAAAACCTACCTTATCGTCGCATTATTATTGTGTCCTTATTTCGCGTTTACACAAGAGTATCCCAAAAGCACTATTGTAGTTACCGGATATTCGCAAAAAACATTCTATCCTAAAAACTTTAAGATCAGCTTTTTTTTGCAGGAAGATGTTAAAGGCGAGAATAGCAAAGGTGTGATCAAAACATTGTTAGACAGTATTAAACAAGATTTTTTTGAAAACGTTAAAGCCTACGGTTTAAAAGAAAGTGACTTTATTGTGCTCAAAAAATCAAGCAGTCCGACTGGTTACGGGCGTACAAGCACCAGCTTGTATAATATTGCTTATCAGCTTAAAAATCAAAGATTTGATATTGCACAAAAGTTGGTTGATGACTTACGTATTAATGGCTTAAAAGGCATTGTTGCAAAACCTCAATACGTTACCATTCAAAAAACTGTTGTAGATAGTTTATATGCCGCGGCTATACAGGATGCGCATTCTACCGCAATTAGCCTGGCCAGCCAAGTGAACAAAACCATTGGCGAGGCTGTGAATATGAACAATGGCTACAATGCGATCCGTGATTTTAACACTGATTATGAGCAGATAGATGCTTACAACTTAGCCAAATTTGAAATAAGCATGGTTGATAGTAAGCCTTTCCAGGTGCAGGTGACCATTACTTACGAACTTAAAAGTAAATAGTGATGAAAAAGATTTCGTTTTTGGCTTTGTTAACTATTGTGCTTACCTGCGCTTTTACGCAATACCAATCTGGAAAAGCTGTAGGTATTGCAAAGGATACTTTACAGATCAGTTTAAGTTTAAAACATGGCAAGGATACACTCAAAGCCAGCGATGTAGTTATAGATGTAGCGTTTAAAAATGTGTCGGCAAAAGCTATCAGGCTTCCGGATATTTTTGATAACCTGGCGGCGAACACCTACGTATCGGTATCGTCGGAGAACAACAGACCCATTATTCCCGTTAAGGTTGCTGTTGTGGATTACAGCCCAGGCGTTGTATCAAAATACATTACCATAGCTCCCAGTAAAACGTTTAAAGGAACGATCAGCTTAAGCGATATCCTAAAAGCCAGAAATACAGCATTTACAGGTAGCACTTACAAAGTTGAGCTGAGCTACATTAATAATAAAGGCATCAATTGTATTAAAGGTACTTTTTATAGTAATGTGGTAAAGTTTAGCATCGCGCAAGCACCAATCCCCGTAGTACCAGTGGCACCTGCCGTACCTGTTATAACCAGGCAAACACCGCAAACGCAAACCGCAGTTAGCAACGTGGTAACGTTTACAGCAAAACCATTTAACTTACCGGTAAAACCATTTAAACCGCTCACAAAATCAACCAACAAAACCGGCACTTTTAAGGACAAGCGCGATGGGCAGGTTTACACTTGGGTAAGAATTGGCAAGCAAACCTGGATGTCGCAAAACCTGAATTATAAAACAACTACCGGCATTTGCTACAGTTACGAAGGCGATAGCACCAACGCCAATAAATACGGCATGTATTACAGTTATACCGCCATGCAAACGGCGAGCCCCAAAGGCTGGCACGTACCCAGCGATGAAGAATGGCGGCAAATGGAAATAGCGGGCGGCATCCCCGCCGACCAGGCGGCAGGCAAAGGCGGTTGGAACGGCGACGATATATCAAACTTTATAACTGGTGGCTCTACCGGGTTCAACGTATTATACTCCGGTGAGCGCAGAAGTACCAAAACCATTTACGCTGGTGAAAGAGCATATTTTTGGACCACTGCCGAACCCGAAGTGCAGGGCCAATCGTTTTTATTATTCAGGCGTGCTTTTATTAAAGAGTATAACCGCATTTTGAGTGCTACACAAGGCACGGGATTCTTTTTACCCCTTCGCTGTGTTAAAGATGAATAAGCATTAAAACAGTTACCCAAAGCTGTGGTTATTATAACATGAGCAGCAAAACATTGATCATATTAGCCAGCCACCGCCACGAGAGTAATACCGAAAAGCTGATAAAGGAAACTTATGGTGATAATCCCTATCAGTTGGTTAACCTGCTTGATTACCACATTCAGCCTTATAGCTACAGCGGACAATATTCCGGCGATGACGGCTTTTTGAACGTTATTGATGCCATGCAGGAGTATGATGATTATGTATTTGCCACTCCCCTATACTGGTACAGCATGAGCGGCCTGATGAAAGACTTTTTTGACAGGTTGACCGATTTAACTACCGAGACTTATAAAGAGTTAGGCAAAGCTTTAAAAGGCAAATCCGTATCAGTTATTTGCGCCGGTAGTGACCCGCAACCTCCGCTTGGTTTTGAACAGCCCTTTTTGCTGACGGCTCAGTATTTTGAGATGATTTTTAAAGGGGTTAGTTATAAGGCGTTTGTGGAGTAAGAAAATTTATATTTTTCTTAATTTAGTTTTGCATATCTAAACTGAATGAAGAAATCGCTAACGTTACTAATTACCCTGATTGCTCTGCCAATAATTGGTGGAGTTTACGGCATTATCCACGATCAGTTTACTTATACTATTAGCCACGAATACTTCACAAAATTTAAGTTTTATCAGTTTGGGCTTGCTGATGTAGGTAACGAAGCAATACTTCCTAACCCCAGACTATCTGTGGCGATTGTTGGCTTTTTGGCAACATGGTGGGTGGGTATTATTATTGCTATTGGCCTTTGCTTAACCGGCTTGTTACAACAAGATCATAAAAGAATGGTTAGCACCATTATTAAAGCCACTCTTATCACTTTATCAACAACTGCAATTACTGGTTTAATAGGTTTAGCCTATGGTAATTTATATCTAACTAAAACAGGTGTAGATTGGTGGTTGCCCGACAATTTGGTTGATAGAAATGCTTTTATAACTGTTGGGTCTATGCATAACTTCAGTTATTTGGGTGGCGCCATTGGTTTAGTTATTGGTATTATATATCAAATTGCAAAAGCAGTAAAAAACAAAAAAGAGCGAAATTTGCAAGCAATACCTTCTTAATCTTAACTACAACTCTTTCCTCAACCTTGCAACTGGTATATTCATTTGCTCACGATACTTAGCAACCGTTCTACGCGCAATATTATAGCCCTTATCCTTCAATATCTCGGTAAGCTTCTCATCGGCTAAAGGGTGATGCTTATCTTCGGCACCAATAAAATCTTCGAGGATCTTTTTCACCTCTTTGTTAGATACCTCTTCGCCGCTTTCCATTTGGATGGCCTCGCTGAAGAATGATTTAAGCAGGAATGTACCGTGCTCGGTTTGTACGTATTTGGAGTTAGCCACGCGCGATACAGTGGAAATATCCATCCCTATCCTATCGGCAATGTCCTTTAATATCATGGGGCGCAGGTTACGGTCATCTCCGGTAAGGAAATACTCGTATTGGTACTGCATAATGGCATTCATAGTTTTAAGCAAGGTTTGCTGACGCTGTTTAATGGCATCAATAAACCACTTGGCGGAATCGAGTTTCTGCTTAACAAATTGTACCGCCTCACGCAGTTTTTTATCCTTTTGGGATGATTTATCGTAATGCTCAAACATATCCTGATACGAACGGCTTACGCGTAGTTCAGGAGCATTTTTTGAATTAAGGGTGAGTATCAGCACACCATCGTTATTGGTGATGTGAAAATCGGGTATCACCTGCATTTGCTTGGTGTTTACCTCGTTGCTATCACCCGGTTTGGGGTTAAGCTTTAATATCTCGTTCACTACGCCCTTTAGCTCTTCGGATGTCATGTTTAACTGACGCTCCATTTTATCGTAATGCTTACGGGTAAATTCGTCCAGATACTGTTCAACAACAATGATGGCTTTTTTAATGATCGGATCGTTCGGATCCTTTTTGCGGAGTTGAATCAACAAACACTCCTGCAAATCTCGTGCGCCAACGCCGGGAGGATCAAAGCTTTGAATCACTTTGAGCATCTCTTCTACCTCTTCATCCTCGGCCATTACGTTTTGCGAAAAGGCCAGGTCGTCGGTTATCGACATGATCGCTCTTCTCAGGTAACCATCATCATCCAAACTACCAATGATTTGCTGACCGATCCTGAAATCTTTATCCGATAAAGGGATTAGATCCAGTTGCACCTGTAAGCTTTCAAAAAACGAAGATTGGATAGCGATCGGGATTTCCTTATGCTCCTCATCATCATCGCCATTTTGGTCGTAACGTGAGCCGTAGTCGTTTACATTATCCTCCTGTAAATAATCGTCGATGTTAAATTCGTCAAAATCACTTTGCTCATTATCATCCTTATTAAAATTATCATCATCAGGGTCCCGATCCGGATAGGCCTCTTCGGGCTCACTCATGTTAGACAGGCTGAAATCTTCGAGAGCCGGGTTTTCTTCCAGTTCTTCTTTGATCCGGGTATCTAACGACACGGTGGGCACCTGCAGCAATTTGATAAATTGAATTTGCTGCGGCGATAATTTTTGTAAGAGCTTTTGTTGTAGATTTTGTTTTAACATAACAGACACGCAAAAATACATTAATTAGCCGAACAATAAAGCAAGCCGCAGGGCTCATTTTATAATCTGACAGATATGTAGTTTTTTATAGATAAACGGGATTTTATGAAATGATAAACTAAACAAATTGAAAATTGTTCGGTTTATTTGTAAATTAGTTTAAACAATATAAGCCACACACAAACCATGAGTATAATTAAAGAATTTAAGGAGTTTGCCGTAAAGGGCAACGTTGTTGATTTGGCAGTGGGTGTTATTATTGGCGCCGCTTTTGGTAAGATAGTTACATCCCTGGTTGCTGATATTATTATGCCGCCATTGGGCCTGCTTTTAGGAGGGATAGACTTTAAAGATAAACTGATTGAGCTAAAGCCTGCGGTAGGTAAAACGCCTGCGGTAAACTTGAATTATGGTTTGTTCATCAACAACATTATTGATTTTTTAATTGTTGCTTTCGCGATATTCCTGGTGATAAAAGGTATCAATGCCATGAAACGTAAGGAAGAAGCCGCACCTGCTGCCCCGCCGGCACCAACTAAAGAAGAAGTTTTACTGACCGAGATACGCGATCTATTGGCTAAAAAGGCTTAATTTGAATGAAGTGAATATCATAAAACCAGGCAATGTTGGTATGTTGATAATTTTTGTGGAAAATACACAATCACCGTTTGATTTTTGAAAAAAGTACCCTATATTTGCACTCTTGTTTTTTAAAGCAACGAATATAATAATATAGTCATGAAAAGAACGTTTCAGCCTTCTCAACGTAAAAGAAGAAATAAACACGGGTTCCGTGAGCGCATGTCAACAGCAAATGGTAGAAGGATTTTAGCTTCACGCCGTGCAAAAGGCAGAAAAAGATTGTCAGTATCTGACGAGCGTCGTCACAAAGCATAATACTTAAATTGCTTTTTCCCATGCAAATGGGATACTGGTGCCGGCATGTTTACTCAATATACGGTGCTTAGCAATATGTATACATTTAAAAAAGAAGAACGGTTATGTAATAAAAAGCTAATAGACGGGCTTTTTCATAACGGTTCTTCTTTTTTATGTTACCCCTACAAGGTTTCGTGGGCCGCCGCTCCGGCAGGTCAAACCGTTCCGGTACAAGTAGTTTTCGCGGTAGCAAAAAAGCGTTACAAACGCGCTGTAGATCGTAACCTGATCAAACGCCGTATGCGCGAAGCTTTCCGCCTGCTTAAACAACAAGCGTTATACGATGCCTTAAATGCCTCCGATAAAACCATCCTGCTATCCATAGGCTTCATCGGTAAAGAAATTGCCGACTATGATCTAATGGAAAAGAAAATGCTCAAAACCTTGCTTCAGGTGAGCACAGCAGCAACATCGGCCACAGCATGAAATTTATTGGCAACATATTGAAAGCAATTGTTGGTGGCTTATTTATTGTGCTGATCAAAATTTACCAGCTGATATTATCCCCCCTATTAGGCGCGCAATGCCGCTATACCCCTACCTGCTCACAATATGGTGTAGAAGCTATAAAAAAACATGGCGCATTTAAAGGCGGATGGTTAACTTTGAAACGTATTGCTCGCTGCAACCCCTGGGGTGGACATGGGCACGATCCAGTTCCAGAATAACATGAGTTTACTCCTTTTAATAGAAACCGCTACCACATCCTGCTCCGTTGCCTTAGCACAGGATAATGCGATCATCGCTTTACGCGAAATTGACCAGCGTAATATTCACGCCGAAGTGATTACCGTTTATATTGACGAAGTTTTTAAAGAAACCGGGAAACAAATTAAGGATATTGACGCTGTTGCCGTTAGTTCAGGTCCGGGATCATATACCGGTTTACGCATCGGTGTATCTACCGCTAAGGGTTTGTGCTTTTCGCTGGACAAGCCTTTGGTTACCGTTGAAACCTTATCATCTATGGCGCATGGCTTAATTGCCCGTGGTAATGTTGAAATAAAACCCAACACAATACTTTGCCCTATGATAGATGCGCGACGTATGGAGGTTTACACTGCCTTGTTTGACAGCAATGGCAATGAAATTAAACCAACCGCCGCCGAAATTATCGACGAGAATAGTTTTGCTGATGTATTAGGGGAAAGAGAGATCGTATTTTTTGGCGATGGTGCCGATAAATGTAAAACCACATTAAGTTACCAATTCAACGCCGTATTTGCAGGTGCTTTTGCCAACTCGGCTCAGGATCTGCTGGTTCCGGCCAACCGGAAATTAAACCAACGCGACTTTGCCGATGTTGCCTATTTTGAACCTTTTTATTTAAAAGACTTTATTGCGGGAGTTAAGAACCAATAATGTGTTAACTGTGATCAATACTGCGATTAAAACGTACATAAAACAGGGATTAGATTTTATATAAATTAGTTAGTTGTGTGTTTATTACTGTTTTGCAAAAATCATTACTATCAATAAAGCGATAGTTTGTAAAACGATTCTGGCAGCGGAAAATACTTTCATTGTTTAATTTATCAGGGTTATATTGTTATAGGCAACAATTGCGCCTAACAGGTCGCTGTCTCATCAAACACTTAAAAGAGTTTGTTTATTAAGCATTTTGGGCATTTTTTGTATATTTCGCTAATAAATCACGTTAAATAACATTTGATAAGCGGGAAGTATTTTCCCCAATTTGAGATAATTGAACCATGGAAGAAATAGAAGACCCCACCGAATCGCTTCACGAGCATATTCACGACGGCGCTCATCACGCCGAAGCAGAGGGCAATAAATGGATTGTGTATGTGGCACTCACTACGGCTATCATCGCCGTACTATCGGCCATCACCAGTTTACTCGCCGCTCACCATGCCGATGAAAGTATGCTGAGCCAACTCCACGCCAGCGACCAGTGGCAATATTACCAAGCCAAGGGCATTAAAACCGAGATCCTGATATCCGACGGTAAAATGCTTAAAGCGATGGGTAAAGAACCTATCCCGGCTGATGAAGAAAAGATTAAGGATAATAAAAAGGAACAAGCCGAGATCATGGAGAAAGCCCGGGAAGCCGAAGCAGAATCAAAGGTGCATGTTGACGGACACAACATTTTGGCGCGTTCGGTAACCTTATTTCAGATCGCTATCGCTATTGGAGCTATCGGAATCCTGATCAAAAAGCGGATCTATTGGTTTATTAGTTTGGGATTTGCCTGTGTAGCGGCTTTCTTTTTGGTGATGGAAGTATTGGGGAAGTAAAATGAAAATAACATTAGATATACCAGACTATACAGGTGAGGGCTTACCACATTCTTGGGAAAATGGCTTTGAAATAACTGTAAGACACGATAAAAACCAGATTGTTATACAAGCCAATAAAGCAGGATTGATTTCGCTTGCTACTAATCTGTTAATCCTTGCACAAGATGAAGTGCCTATTGGCTATCATTTTCATTATGATGAGTATAATAGCTTGGAAAAAGATTCTGAAGAGTTAGTTATAACAAAAATATAGGCTCTCCCGCGCGTCATTGCGAGCGATAGCGTGGCAATCCCCAACTTATAGAGCCGCCATACACATTCGCTTATTTTAAAGATATTGCTTCGTTCTCGCGATGACGCGTGGTGAGAAGCAAGCTTGATTACACCGTCTTCTCCGGCGGACCGTAGAATTTCAATCCCATAATGCCGATGATGATCATCATGATGAAGCAGAACTCAATTACCGATACTTTTTGTTTGAAGTAAAGCAATTCAATCAGTTTTAATACGATGATGGTCATGGCTGTCCAAACAGAATATGCTGTTGAGTTTGAGAGCGTTTTAAGCGCGAGCGAGAAAAAGAAGATATTACCTATCCCGAAAAGGATATAACCCAATAACGGGATTAAGGCCGGCAAACCGCCATCCATTTTGTAAAAATTATCAAACCTGATGGTTTTTAACTGAGCCATACTGAAGTACTTAACAGAGTAAGTCCACAGGGCTTCAAATAATGATGCGATTAATAGAAATAACCAGCGCAATTTGGTAAATGTTAGTGAATGATAATTAGCTTAGTAACCTGCAAGATAGAAAATTGTTTTAAAACTCCTGCAATTCCGGTTCAGGAGTTTTTACAGACTCGGATGGGTGCCTTGACGGTGGTAATGGACGGGGTACCGGCATCAGCGGCATACCGAACATTTTTCTGAAAACGTTCATGATATTGGGGCGCAGATTGTAATATCGGGCAAACCATTTATTGTTCAGCATCTTTTGCTCATCAAAGCGCTTTACCGAAAAAGCGTGCTGCAAAAAGTAATCGCGCGGATAATCATAATGCAATCCCCAGTTCTCAGGCTCGTTGCCGGGTTTAAATCCGGGATCGTAAGCGGTGCCGAACAGATGATCCCAAATGGCAAACTTGGTACTGAAATTGGCATGAAATACTTCCTCGTAGTTAGCGTGGTGCCACAGGTGCAACTCTGGGGTATTGATAAGGTATTTCAACTTGCCCAGCTTTACATTGATATTGGCATGGATAAACATCCCCTGTACAGCATCCAACATCGCTTTAATTGGGATAACGATTGAATACGGACCTAATAAAATAATGATAGGCGCGAACTCGATGGTTTGGTTGATGATGATCTCGAGCGCGTGTGAGCGGGAACCGGCCATAAAATCGACGTGCTTACCGCTATGGTGAGCCTCGTGCGTGCGCCAAAAGAATGGGCTGTAATGCTGAAAACGGTGGAAAAGATAGATATACAGATCGTGCGTGATCACAAAGAAAGCCACCTGCAACCAAACCGGCCATGCCTGGAAGGCTTTGATACCGTCCCAATGCACATGTTGCTGCATGGGAGAAATGATGTAATCAAAGATCAGAATTTTTAACAGGAAGCTTTGGATCAGCGTGTACCAAACCAGATCAACCCAAAAACCATCACGGAAGAAAGGCAAGCCTTTACGATATGGCGCAATGCGTTCCCATGCGATCATGATCGTTATCCAGCATACCAATACGATGGAAGTAATTAAGCTGACGTGATTAAAATGTTCCTCGGCTGCACTCATCTGTTTCTATTCGTTTATTATAACAAAAAAGATGTCATTTCGAACGAGGTATAAAAGAGTGTAACTCTTTTTACCGACGAGAGAAATCTTCTGCGAGCGAGCGTAGCGTAAATGCAGATATACACCGGCGCTACACTCGCTCGCAGAAGATTTCTCCTATCGTCGAAATGACATTCAGTATAATCTTATTTCGCTTCGCTCGGCGTGTTGATGTTAACGCGTAAACGTTTCATCGGGCCGATCTCTGACTCATAAACTTTCTTCACACCATCGCCTAAAGCGGTTTCTACATCGCGGATATCGCGTACCAAACGCTGGAAACCTTGCGGCTCAACTGATGCGGCGTGGTCTGATCCCCACATTGCTCTATCTAAAGTAAAGTGGCGCTCAACAAATGTCGCACCCAATACTGCTGCTGCTTCGGTAGTTGCTAAGCCAGTTTCGTGGCCAGAGTAACCTATCGGTGCTTCAGGGTATTTTGCGGCCAGGGTTGGAATCATTTTCAGATTCAGCTCTTCTGGTTTACATGGGTAAGCCGAAGTAGAGTGAGCCATCATTACCGGATAGTTCGGGTCAAAATCGTAAACCAGTTTCATCGCGTCTTCGATCTCGGTCATGGTTGACATGCCTGATGATAACATTAATGGACGACCGGTAGCCAAAATTTTCTCGATCAACGGAAAATCTGTTAACGATGCCGATGCCAGTTTGTAAACCGGGGTATCAAAACCTTCCATAAAATCAACAGAGTCAACATCCCAAACGGATACAAACCAATCAATACCCAAAGCTTTGCAATGTGCATCAATAGCGCTGTACTCTTCAACGCCAAACTCGGTTTTGCGTTTGTAATCGATGTAGCTCATGCGGCCCCAAGGGGTATCGCGCATAATTTCCCACTGATCTTTTGGTACGCAGATCTCGGGAGTACGTTTTTGAAATTTAACGGCATCAACATGTGCTGCTGCTGCTTCGTCAATTAGTTTTTTTGCAATATCAAGTGAGCCATTGTGGTTAATACCGATCTCGGCAATAATGTAACAAGGCTGACCGGCACCTATTTTACGACCGGTATTTAAACTGATAACTT
>Ga0116227_10004478_pt1 | contig 30313 bp, 24 predicted proteins | sample S1TSphgellanicum_FD_89693 | JGI IMG/M metagenome (GOLD analysis project Ga0116227, IMG submission 89693) | Host-associated microbial communities from peat moss isolated from Minnesota, USA - S1T2_Fb - Sphagnum magellanicum MG | ecosystem: Host-associated > Plants > Peat moss > Unclassified... | reverse complement strand
TGTTACTTGAGCGTCGAGCATAAAAAAAAAATTATAGTGTTGTTTTTGTTTTTGTTATGGGTTGGTTATTGTTTGTGGTTTGGTTGGGGGGTGTGGGGGGGGGGGGGGGGGGGGGGGGGGGGGGGGGGTGCATTCCCAGAATGTGGGGCTAGACTTGGCTAGGCTCCTTATTTTGGGAATGCTTAGGGTTTTACATTACACAAATAAACCTTAAGGTTATTTGTGTCTAACCCTCAACCCCAAATGTACATGGGTTGTTTGTGTAAGGTAAAGCCCTAAGGTGCGGGCAATTCCCTAAATAGGAGGCCTAGCGAAGTCTAACCCCTAGCCCTGATGTTTTTACCTATCATAAAGCACGAGGGTAGGGTTATATCATGAACCTAAACATGTATACTACCAATGAGGCATAGGAAGGAAGGGATCTTACTTTCACTTACAAATAAGCATAGGAGGCCTCCCCTCTTAAGGAGGGATATCCATGGATATGAGGTCCTCATCACATACACCAGGAAATTTCCTTGAATGCTTTGTGATAGTATGGAAGCTTGTGCAATGGATGTAGGATCTGAATTCTTGATCTCCGTCAACAAAGCCGTTGAAGTTGACTCTTCATGAAGTGGCCTATGATGAAAAAACTGTTGAATATTTAAGACTTGTGGAGCTGGGGGCAGTAATTTGGGTTCTTTCAGAGTTCTTTCATCAGATGAAAGTATTGTGGACTTTGCTCACAATTATCCATGAACAAAAAGGGATTGTTCGATTAGGTTGGTACAAAGTATCCTAAGGAATTGGAAGAGTACAACAGGGGAAAAAAACTATATGAATTTTGCTCTGAATAAGAGGTCTTTTAGGAACTTGGGGTCGTGATATCGTTCTTGTGTGCTTCGGGTAAATTGTTCCACCGTAAGGTTGTTGCACCTACACACATAGTTCCAGAATGAACACACAAAACATATGTCAATTTGTACCAATTGGCAAGGTGTCAATGATTTTTTCATCATTTTGTTTGGGTGAGGTGGATGGTTACCAATTACCACATGGGTGCATGTTTTTCTTTTCATTTTCTTCAGGTAAATGTGGATGGCTGCCATGGGGGTGTAAGGGAATGCTAGGTGGTGTTGTGGAAATGGAATCTTCATAATGAATTAATTAATTAATTATAGGGCAGACATGTGCTGAAGCTGCCCCTGTACTATGGTAGTATCAAGAGGGTGTAGAAACAACACCCAAATCAAATAGATGCATCATGGTATTTGAACTTTGTTGTAAGTGTATCATCATGGTATTGTACAACTGCAATTGCTTAAGTTAACCTGACTTGCACGTTTATGTATCATGGTATTGTGCAGCCACAATTGCTTAAGGAAAGCTGACTTGCAAGTCTGTTATGGTGCATTCACACTTGATGTTAAGTCAGTGTTAAATGAAAATCTAGGTGGCATCCTAGGTGGCACCCAATGTTAAATGGGCAATAGCTTAATGTTAAGTGAATGTTAGCTTAACATAAAAATTTCATGGTAGCTAAGTTTAAGTCCTAAATGGCTGGCATGGTGTTAGGGGATTCAACCCTAGAGTCCGTAACACCAAGTGTGAATGCACATTTAGATCTATTGTTATTTCACAAGAATCAGGTTTCTAAGAAATGGAAGGATGCACTTGTATAGTTATGCCAAAAGCAATAAGCATCCATAGCCATCTGCAGCTGCCACAACATTTAGATTCTGCACCTTAACTTCAGGTGGATTTGAACCCTAATCTCATACCCTTCAAAAGGGTCTTGCCCATTGCATGTCATGCCCTACCTATGCAAAAGTCGAAATAGATCTTATGCAATTTACAAGTAAAACTCTGATAGAGTTGGAACTAGACATTCATGGCAAACAATGAGGTGAGCCAGCATGCACCCAAATGGTCCAGTTTTTTTTAATTTCCAGGGTGAGGTGAGGGGGTAAGGGGCATTCTAAGATTTTTCTTTCTTGATTTTTTGGTGGGGGCGGGGAGGGATGAAACCTTAAACCCTAAACCTGAGGGTCCTATCATTTAGGGTTTAGGATTCGGTTGATTTTATATTAAACTATTAATTTTAGACTTTTCTAACTTGATGATTAGGGTCAAGTTTTTTAAATTGAATTTGAGGCAAAACGTTGGAACCATCTATTGGTTGAATCATTTGATGAAGCAAAACATGGTTAATATTTATTGTTGCATCATATGATTATCCCCAAATCCACGTTTTTCTTCAATTTTTCAACTTTTAAATGATCATTTGTTAATTCTAGATTTTTCAAAAGTTCAAAATAAATTAAATATATCATCTAATTATCTTTTCCTCAAAAATTCCTTTCCGAACAACAAAACCAAAACCTCCACAAAACTTTTCAAAAATATCATAGTACTTGGGCAAGTTCGACACTAATTATATTTTTTACAGATTTTCTTTTTTTAAAGAAAATAAAGAATCTGATGAAATATTTGGGAATATATATCATTTGTCCAAATGGAATGTTACTGTGCAAACTGCAGACATACAGAATACACAGTCAGAATTTACCCAAGGTAATGCTCTTGGAAAACCCAAGAATTCCCTTGCACAGGATATGCCCAGCCCAGGGCTTTTTATTCAATTTTGAGGTTTTGAAAGTTTGGCCAAAAAATTCCAAGTATTTAGCGAAAAATTTCGAATTTACACTTTTATAACCAATTTTTCCAAAATATTTCACCACAGTGAGAAAAGTCACACCCTAATATATTTATTTTTAAGTTTAAAAAAGAAAAGAAAAAAACGCTGGATATATAGCCCAAGTCACCCAAACTCTGGTAGTAGGCGGTAAAATGGTATTAGCTACCTGCCCTAAACCCTAAACTCCAAAATTTATTTAAATTGCTTCTAAATATTACAAATATCTCATGCTTGGACTAAATCATGATTTCTAAGTTCAAAAGGCCTCACTCCAAAAGGTGAAGGGTGGTTGTTCACCGTGGCCTGCATCTGGAGGGCCTTGGAGGGCCCTAATGGTTTGTAAGTAGCCTTTGCTACTATGGAAAGTGTGACCTTAAGCATAAAAGTGTTGGGCCAGTTTAAGCCCTAAAATATAAGGGAAGGCTTGTTCCTAAGGGCCTTAAAAAAATCCAGGATCATAAGCATTAACCCTCAAAATTATGGGTGACCCACATCGAGCAGGACAATCCAATCATAAAAGAATTTTATTATTCGATTGGCAGAAGGTCTGTTTGATTGTGGAATGCATGTTGCGTACAAGTGTTGAGTAGATTTCAAATAAAATGGGGGGGGAAAAGAAAAAAGAGAAAAGAAAAAAAACGTTGTTGCAGTACTTTGTGTATAATCAAAAGTGTGCAGTTGCAAAAACAAATAGTACTGTAAATATCATTCAAGTCTGTTTACTGTTTACAATTTTATGTCCATTTGGGACCGGAGAGTCCATGAGACGAAAGGTAGATCATGAAGAACAGATTGTCCTCTGGTACTGGCAGCATGCCACAAACTCAATAACAGACTATGAAAGAGAATATTATCTAAAAATCGCACATCATAGTACCTTTACCATTCCAGCATCTTCCTGATGATTTTTTTCCCATCTTTTCAATTCGGTAATAAAAGTAAAAATTTCCTGAAACTCGTCAAGTGTAGGTGGGAAAAAAAAAGTTGTCAAGTAATTTTGCACACCACCACACCACCAAGCTTTAGGGCAGGCAGTTAATAGTAATGTTTAAATAAATTTCTAGAGCGTTTGGCACTGCGAGCTGATTTTGAGAAAAATCGACATTTATTGGAATAATTTCATTATTGCTGGTACTAACCCGGTGAATCAAATTTATGCTTGTAGAGCTAAGATGTTGTCATAATCCCTTGAGACCAGTGTTTTTATTTTTTGCATGAAATTTCGCACTATTGCATTTTGTTGCAATATTCCTTGTTGTTTGAAAAAAAAAGTCACCAGAAAAGAGGTATTTTGGGTCAGTTTCATTACATGTTTATTCCTAATTGTTGTTGATAGCCAGGCTATAAAAGGATTTTTTTTGCAAGATAAGTTCTAACAACAAGTTGCCATTTATTTCTAAGTCCCTCTTGCAATGCTTGCCTTTAGTAAAAAATTGAAAAAAAAATAAATTTAATACTTAAAAACCTAAACTTGAATCTAAAACTTTTAAAGGTACCATTAAATTTCATTGGGGAAGAATGAAGGAGTTTGAGATTAATAAGTTCCACATTTTCATAAAAACAAAAAATGGTTTTTTCTAAAGGAATTTTTTTCAATCCATAAAACACTTCAATAAAATTCCTACATGTATTTGAAAGGCACTTTGTATTCATGAATATCCCTCCTTGAAAAGAGGGAGGATATTAGGCCTACTCCTTAAAAGTGGGGAGGAAAAAATTATGCCTATAATTTTTAGGTGCACAATCAATTCCCCCTCTGAAGGGACTCATAGATATAAGAATTAGAGTTGTCAGGGTATTCAATTTGTAAGGTAAACATTGAGGGTTTAGACATAAGTTTTTGTGACCCAACTCTAAGTTGACATTATTTTGTTGGAACTACACAAGAATTAGATCATGGACCTAGTCCTATAGAAGATTCAAAATCAAAATTGTGAAAAGATGTTCATGAATACATAGTTACTTAGATCAATGTTGTGCATGTAAACGGTTTTGGATTTAAATTTCATGTAAGTGTAAATCTCATAATGAAATTTAAGTAAATGTAAAACTATGTAAACTTGTTTTATATCGTGCAAAACGTTTGTAAGTGTAAAAAATTGACACTTATAGGATTTTACTCAGTTATGAAAAAAAATGTGATTTTTACTTGGGGAGAGAAGAGGATTTCATAATTGTTTTGGTGATATGCCAACCAAATGGCCCATTGCAACAAAATAAAAACCCATCAAAACATTGGTAGAAAATGCTAGTGTTTGGGGAATATCAAAATATCAAAAAAACTTGTGAAGGACCAATCAAAATGGCCCATTGCAAAAAATAATAATAATAATAATTATGCTTTGTGATACACTCACAACTAATTAATATGGATTTGCAAGAAGATATCATCATCAAAGATATATAATATATACACTTACGTTTATATGCTCCAAAACACTTACACGAGGCTATGTAAATGTAGTTGACAAATATTTACATTGGCCTTGTGTAAGTGCAAAAAATAGATATATACATGGCAACAATATAAATCATTTACACTCACACGAAATTTACACATCATATATATGGCTGCTGGCACTTACACACACAACACTAGTTAGGATCTTTGCATAAGAAAGTTGATTTTTTTAAAAATATTAATAAATAAGTTTAACTTTATAGTTAAGTTTTAATTTTAATTAGTTGTTGAACTTTATTCAAACATAAACCCATGTTTTAATTTGTTGGAAAAGTTTATGCCCATACCATCTCTAGCATTGGGGAGTGTGCAACAAGTTCATGAAATCAAACCCAATTTTTGAACCTGGGCCTACAAGTTTTTGAATTTGAAAAAATATGTTAGAACCAAAATCAAAAGGTTTAAAAATTGGAAGAAGTGGGCTTACTCCTTCCCCCAACCCTAAAGCTCCCCCACCCCCCACATCAAAACCTCCAAACACATTTTACAATTTCAAAACAAGGTCCAGAGGTTCTTTTAAAAAAGAAAGAACCAAACAAGACTGGTAAGAACTCAGAACCCTCCCCACCCAATGGGTAGAGTCCACATGTGGGGGAGTCTAATGTTGGTTCCGAAACATGTGACTGGGTGGGTGTCCGACATTGCCAAAAACATGTTCCCCAAAACGTGGGTCCAAATAGGTAGGTAGTAGAGGGCTAATTCAGCACATGTCTTTATTTTGAAGATTCCATTCTTCCAAATGGAATATTCCCAGAAGATTCCCAAAAGATTCTTCATTCTCTTTCACAAAAAGTTTGATCTTTGAGAATTTCAGCATTTCTAAAACTAATATAATTTGTGCTGAAGCAGCCCACAGTACTATGGACCACAATGTTTTTTTTTAAGGAGTTTTGGAAGTGGCTACTGTTTGCTAGAGCTAGGTGGGCTACAATCACAAGCATGGCCATCTTTTGACTCTCTATACAAAAAAACAAATTACATAAAAAAAATGGTTATTTTCTCTTTGGAGGTGTGATGTATTTGGCTATTGTAGGATATATTGTGTATGCGAATAGTGGCTAATTCAGGTTATAGTAGGAAAAGAAAAATTCAAGCCATTTGGCGAGTGTTGGAGAATTAGAATGAAATTAAAAAATAAATTGACAAATCATGTGAGGGAGTTGAACCTTTGTTTGAGAAAAAATTGCACCCAATGGCAGCACATGATCCTAACTTGCAAGCCAAACATTACTTCAATTATACAAATAAAATCAAATGAGAGCTTGGAAGGAGAAATTTACTCAAGGGCATTCAACCTAAAACACATCAAGCCAAAAGACCCCTCCTAGTTTTTTCCTCAATCCAAGTTATGATGGCATCATCATAAGCAAAGGCATTAATGATATAAAAAGGTTGTGCAAACATTTGAACCACCAAATCCAAATGTTCACATAGACGGTTCCATAATCTTGTCTTTATGAAAATCAAGGTTGGAAAAGTTCTCTTATTTTTCACAAAACTCGTAATTTGAACCACATCCAATTTTGCCATTTTCGTCAATTCAAAAAGTCAAGCACATAATAAAGCATTACTAGAAAGCTTCTTCTAAAGTTTAAACACGAAATTTAGATCCATTGACTGGTCCATAATCCATTGAACATTAAACATCATTGTAATCTTGAAGAAAGAACTACAAGTCCAAAATGCTCACATCAAATATTGTAGGGATCCAAGTTTGGGTAGATCCAAGCTTCTTTGGTTGATAGTAAAACCTTTTCAAGATAGCCATATGAACAAGGAAGGTCACCTCACATGAGGATTTTAACCACTATTGCAAATAAACAACACCCAAAGCATCCATGACATCTTGTGCAAGAAATCATTTTTCAAACTCATCATTAAGTTTAATTAAAGCTTTTGAACATTATCTTTGCACCTGATTGATGGTATGTTGGAAGATCACACAAGTAACATGCGCATAAATTGACGTCTTAGGACACCAATAATGCATTATGCTAGAAATGCTAGCAATTTGGAAACCCAAGTTTTCAAAACCAATATTCAAATCATGTGACCATTCATGCACCACCATGTTTGATGTGCCATTTAGCAAGTTGCAATACCCATTGAACACATCATGCATCTAAGTAATCTTGAGTTCATTGTACTAATAATAGAAATTTAACTCACACAATTTCACTACAACAACAAAATCATAAATAAAACATTGTTGGGATTAGGAAAATTTAATCAGGTCATTGAGTCTTTCTAGCATGGGCATAATACAAGAAAGCCCCATCATTACCTCCAAATCACAAAACAACTCCAAATTATGGGCAACTTGAGTATTACTACCAGCATTTTGATACATTTTAAAAACCAAGGCACAATACTCATACAAAACCTTCTTAGCTAAGAGTTGCATAAAAATCTAGCGGGTTTTAATGTTCCTCAAAATTTGTTGACCCTTTATTTCCACAATATCAACCAAGTCAACCAAACTCTTGGGTTCCTTTAGACTATGAGAGAAGTATGCATACAAACTTTGTAACACATCCTCAATCTCTCTCACAATGCCCATTTTAGAAAGAATTTGGACTATGAAATTGGTGTGGTGGTTCATACAATGTACACCAAGGTTAAAAATGGTGCATTTTCCTCTTTCAACTGAACTATCACACCTATTCTGATGCCCTAAAACACATTCACCCCATCAACTCCAAATGTAATTAATTTAAATGCAATGTTTCCTAACACAAATCACCAAACAACACCATGGCATCCCCCAATACACGTTTCAAATCATCAGAAGTGGCCCCATCAACCACACGCTGCTAGGATAACAATAAAGGTGTCCATTACCAATCTTCCACCACATAAACATGAATGGAAATCTAGGACTATTGATTAGAAGTTGTGACTTCATCACAAAAAAGAGTGATGAACCTAACACCTTTAACAAAATATTTCATTTTGTTGACAACTAAATCATGCATGCAAGCTGCCATTTCCCAACCAATTATGTTTGATTAGTGGGTTTTTGGAAAATCCTTCACATCAAGGAAATGCAACAACTTGCTTATGGTTTCACAATCAATCATAGGTCTACCTTCAGCCAACATGTGGAAATAAATAAAAAATTGCACCAATTTTTTCTTCCTTTCACTAACAGCAGCATGGCAAATTTGGTTAGCAATGGTGTCCTTCCTGACTTAACAATACAAATGTTCATTCTTACCATGGACAAAATCCTTATTCATGTAGTACTCATTAGCTTTACAAACTCCTAAGATTGTAATTAAGGCCTTCCTTCTCCCACTGTGTTTCCAAAAGCTATCTAATTTAAGGGCCAACAACTTTTCCTTGCCTTTTATCTTGGTATAGACCTTGCATCTGACTTGATGCACCTTGCCATGTGCATCCACCATTGATTCAGCCCATGGTAGCTTAGCATTCCAAACATCTTGAAATACCTTATTTAACTCATATTTGTTTCGTTTCTTCTTAGTCTCTTAAACAAAAATCCACATATCAACATCAGAAAGAAATTCAAGATCAAAAGGGATAAGGTTTGGAGGTTGGTTGCTAGAAGATGTTACATTTGATGCATCAATTTCCACAAAAAAAAAAAAACAATGGAATTTGAAGTTATGGGGAGGTTGCAAAGGTGCCATGTTTTTAAAAAAATCATAATAACATAAAACAATCTACAAGACCTACAACACTAATCTCCTACTTTGTTCTCAACAATCAACAAACCCCAACTCCACTAACGACAACATCAACTTGCAAGTTGCATAACACAATGACACATCATAAGCTATAGCCCTTCAATGCGCAATGGCACTCTATAGATTGTAATTCGTGATTCCTAAATCCTCTCAACTCCCAAGCTTGACACAACTTGATTCTTGAACGGTCAACTAAGTCATCAAATCCTTGAAGCCATGGCCCATGCTCCATTGCAATCTGCACTATGCACATCATTAAACCAAATCCTAACTAAAACTTTCATAACTTTAAATCTTGGTGAGCTCAAACAAAAGGTCATAGCTAGTGATGGCGATCCCACCTTCTTCATACTTGAAAACATGTGACGAGAAAAAAATGATGATCGTCATAGTCATGGCAAAAGACGAAAATGGTGAGTAGTAGATGGTCATATTGGAGAGCTCAACAGAGCCATCTGGCAGCTGGGACTGTTGTGGGCTCCTCATAAGTGGTGAGGGGGATTAGGCTTTTGTAAGGGGAATACTTACTCCAATATGTAGCCTTGTGACGATTATGGCCCTTTTTGGCCCTATTTTTTAGGCATAGAAGTAGAAGGCCACCTTTCCAAGTCGAAATCTGGGGATATTTTGCCTCTCCAAGTCGAAATCCGGCGATATTTTGCCTCTTAAAACAAAAAAAAACACTGGTCAGCTGCAGCTTTGTTGATTCCTTCAGTACTACATAGCCTACTAGAGCGTCTCCGATGACACTGAGCATGGGACCCTGCAAAATATTTCTCATATCCAAAATTTTGCTTTTTTTTCAACCTCATCCATAAAACTAAATTTGGGATTGCAAATACGTGGGAGACTACTTACTACTAATAGCAAGTAGAGAAGAGCTACAGTATCTACTATCTACTTGTCCGGTTCCAGTTGACAGTAGTGTGTATGGGTTTTATTTTTTTCCTCGCTCATTCTAGTCAAGCTCCTTCCTTCCTTCCTGCCTTCTTCCCTTCCCCCTTCCCTCCCTCCCTCCCTCCCTCCCTTTCTGTGTCTGGTCTTTGTGGTGCAGTTTCTGAGAGAAGAGATAAGTAGAGTGGTGCCAATGTTTTCTTCCATGTTACATTCTTTGCTGATCATTACCACATAAACATTGCTGAGAGAGGAGCTTTCTTTATTATATTTCTTTGAGAAGAAAATCCGTGCACTTGCTTCAGGGATCAAAGTTTTGGTAGCGAGTTTCAACAAGATTTGATCAAGAAGATTCAAGCAAACAGAAGTTGGAGAAGGATTTTGTAAGAGGATTTTGAGCGAAGCTGTAGAGGAGGGGCCAAAAAAAGAGGCCGGATCGGGTACTATGTACTTGGAAGTAGTCGAAGTGCAAGACTTGTTAGTGGCAATTTCAGGCGGAGATCAGAGCTTCGACAGTTGCAGCATCAACTCCTGCGTGCTGCTGCCGCTGGGGACTCACGTCCTATTGGGGGGCAGCTGAAGGATTCGACATGGTGTCACCCGGAGAGACTAGTATCGACGTCGTGATCGATGCGCAACGAGAGTCCGTCTTATTACGCAACACTGCACGAGCTGCTGCTGCTGCTGCTGCAACCACAAGTCGACGCGGTCCGGGAGGAGGAGGAGGAGGAGACGATGAAGCGCAATGGGAGTCCGGTAGCTTCGACTACAGGCGGGCGCCTGCAAGAAGCCCTGGAGTTAGAGAGTCGACGCCCACAAGTAAGGCAGTTGCTTGGTCCCGGAGTCGATCGGCACCCAACTCCAAGACTTTCCGAGACTCGCTCAAGAGATCGGTGTTGAAGGTCAAGGAATTCTCGCAGGAACTCGTTCGTCTCCCGACTCGTAAGGCGGGGCCGTCGTCACCCACGGTCCGAATCGAAGACATCGACTCGGGCTCCGCCGCGGCCCCCCACGACCCCCTCGTGGATTCCGAGCTGGGTCTGGTCGACGACGACGGCGCTTTCGATCCGCGTCGAAGTCGTTTGGGTCCTTCTTCTCTTGCGCCCGCAGCTGGCAGCAAGAAGAAAGCATTAGTTGCGAGGATTGATTCTACAGGAGCCGGATTTGCTCTGGAAGGGCTGAGGTTCATCACCCAAGCTACAGCAGGTACTGAAGAAGGCCGAAATAAGCTGTGGGAGGCTGTGGAAGCTCGATTTCACAGCCTTGCAGTTTCTCCCGACAACCAGCTCCAGCAGCTTCCACGCTCAAAGTTCCCGGAATGCATAGGTCCAATCTAATCTTCTGCTGCTGCTGCTGCTGCTGCTGTTGCATAGAACTTTGGATCAAGCTCGTCGTGATATATCTAGACTTTTTCTTTCTCTGAAATCTAGCTTGCTCGCTACAAAACTTGAAGCCCTAGATATGGGTGTTGCTTTGCTTTGCAGGGATGAAAGACTCCAAAGAGTTTGCAACAGAGCTGTACGACGTCCTGGTGCGAAGGAAAGGAGGCTCAGCTGCAGGTGGCTCATTATCGGTCCAAGAGAGTATTTCCATAGATGAGCTCCACGAATTCTGGCTGGACATCACTGACAACAGCTTCGATACTCGGATGGCAATCTTCTTCGATATGTGAGTCAGATTTATCTCTTCGCAATCCCAAAGCTTGAACTGGGCTCATTCATGGTTGGGTTTCCCAAAAACAAAAAAAAAGGATTAAGAACTCCAGGACATACAAAGCTGATTCACAATTAGGGTTCCAAAAAATAACAATAAAAGACTCCAAGACTGAAAAGGCTCTTTTATCGTTGGGGTAGGACTCCATCACTTAAAAGGGTTCATTCATAATTAGGGTTCCAAAAAAAAACAGAACTTTGCGACTTTAAAAGGCTCAATGACAGTTAGTTCCGGAGTTCTTTACTTTTATAGAACTCCAGGACTTGAAAGGCTCATTCACAATTTGGGTTCCAAGAAAAAAGAATAAGGACTACAAGATTTTTTTAATGATTACTTTTTATGAATAGCATTTACACCCAAAAATTTTATTTAAGTGACAAAAATTGAATAATCCAGAATAAGATAACCCATGTGCTGGAGGTTGGTGATGGTTTTTCACATGCTTATATTATTGTGCATCAATATTTTGATTTACAAGCAGAAACACACACACACACCAACAAAATCTCGAAATGAGCTGCTTCTATTGACAATCAAACATGTTTTTTCTTCATGATTATTTCCTTATCTCTTCTCACTCCAAGTTCGACTAGCAACCTTCCGGTTTTGGAGCGTGGATGGAAGTTTTTCGAAGAAAGTGTGTTCACAACATTTGCTCTGCTCTGTATGTACCCTATTTGTGTGCAGTTGTGACAAGAATGGTGATGGACACATAACAGGGGAAGAAGTGAAAGAGGTATGTACAAACAAAAGCTGCCTTTCTCTTTGAACACCTCAAGGTCCTCCACATCCTTGAACTACATGGAGTGTGCACTACTTCTGTGTGCTTTGCCTTTGGGTTTCCCCCTAGTCATCATTTTTCTTCTTCTTCTTCTTTGCCTGATTGCAATGCATGTTTTGAGCCTACCAGAACAGATTCTGAGTGAATAGACTTGTGTAATCTTTCTTTTCCTTTGCAGGTCATTGTGTTGAGTGCATCTGCCAACAAGCTCACCAAATTGAAAGAGCAAGCAGAGGAGTATGCAGCACTCATCATGGAAGAACTTGATGTTGATCAGATGGGATACATTGAGGTTCACTTCTTCTTTTTCTTCTTCTTCTTCTTATTTGCCTTCTTCCAATGTCTTCCATGTTGGATAGAATCAATCAGCTATGTCCTTTGATGTGCAACAATCGACCTGTGGGTGGGGCCAACTGGAGGAGCTGAGGTCAGTGCAACTTTTTTTTGACTGTGTCTTTTGATTGTTCATGGTTGCAGCTATCCCAACTGAAGGCTTTGATGCGAGGATCAGTTGCAGCACTTAATAAAGAAGCAATAATCCAGTACACCCAGACCCTGATCCCACAAAAAACCAAGAACCGCATCCAGAGATTCATGGACAGAAGCAGGTTGTTCTTAATGGAGAACTGGAAACATCTGTGGATCATTGTCCTCTGGCTGGGAGCGATGGCAGGCTTATTCAGCTGGAAGTTCATACAGTACCGCCATAAGAATGCCTTCATTGTGATGGGTTACTGTGTATGTGTTGCCAAAGGCTCCATAGAAACTGTGAAGCTCAATATGGCTCTCATCCTCCTGCTCGTCTGCCGTAACTCTCTCACATGGCTCAGATCTACCAAGCTCGGTTCCTTCATCCCTTTTGATGACAACCTGGAATTTCATAAGGCAAGCATGTCAACTTTCTCCATGATTTTCTCGTTTGATAGCCCAAGACTGAGCTCACTCAAATGAAAGACAGTGGCATTTCTACATTGACAGGATTTTTCTGAGAGTGTTTCAGGAGTCACTCGTTGAAAGTATAGAGCTCACCACCTTAGGTTGAAACTCTTTCATCACCTTAAATTTTGCTTCTCAACAGATTGTTGCAGCAGCAATTGGAGTCGGAGCTTTGTTACATGCAACAATGCACATCACATGTGATCTTCCAAGAATAGCCAATGCCCCACATGAGAAATTCGAGAGGTCACTTGGTGAAGACTTCAATTATCACCAGCCAACATTTTGGGATCTAGTGAAGACAGTAGATGGCATTACAGGTATTGCAATGGTTATTCTGATGTCAATTGCATTCTTGTTCGCATCCCGTTGGTTCAGACGAAGCTTAGTGAAGCTTCCACGACCATTTCACCGGATGACAGGCTTCAATGCATTCTGGTACACGCACCATATCTTCATAATCGTTTATGTGCTCCTCATCGTGCATGGTCAAATGCTCGTCCTTCGCAACAAATGGTACCATAAAACAGTAAGTAGTTTTGCAACTCTCTCAATCAGCCCATAAAGGTTCATATATTCATGGAGAGCAAGCTCTTTGCATTGATGAACTTCCTCTTCTGAAATCTGGGAACCAGAATCTGTGTCTTGACTTCACCAATTTGCATAGATCAACACCCAAAACTGCAGAGAGATCTTGTTGCAGAGATCCTCATGACTTTCTAGATCATCCCAAGCTTCCTGATGTACAAGTACAACAACAGTGACAGCAGCAAAATGCAGTTTGCTGGTGTTTCTTATGTGCATTATTATTCCTGAATCCTCTGGGATTGAGAAAACACCATACTGCAATTTCCTAGTTGCATACAAATAAAAATCACAGTAAAATCATCTCTGTCATCTCCATTGTGAATTGCTTATTTCTCAAGAAGAGCTTTGGTAGTTGCACTGACCTCTGTGAATTTTTATGCACACAGACATGGATGTACATTGCTATTCCTGTGATATTGTACCTTGGTGAAAAGGCATTTCGTGCACTCCGATCTACTCATCACAGGGTTGATGTTGTGAAGGTAAAAAATTTGCTCATTCAGATTCCCAACTCAATGAAGAGACTGCTCCAGAGTCAAGTTTTGCATCAGCAGCAGCTCAAACATTGAAGGGAATAGAAAAGGGACTGATGATTGTTGATTGATGGATGTGAACCAACAGGCATCAATCCATACTGGGAATGTGTTGGCCATCCTCATGACCAAACCTGCAAACTTCAAATACAAAAGTGGCATGTACCTCTTTCTTCAATGTCGTCAGATCTCATCATTCGAGTGGTCAGTTGCCTAAACCCCTTTCCATCTATCAGTTTCCTTGCAGTCTTGCCATCACATGATAAACTAAATTCTGCATTTAAAGCTGAGGCAACAGGCAGTTTTCTTGTTGCTACAAGAGCTATTGTTGACTTGGGTTACCATAAAGGAAGAGAGGGACACTCTAATCCCCAAGAGATCACAGATTGTAGAGGTCTCAGGAGCATACTTTCTTGGTGTCGGTGGGTGATTGATTCTGTTCAGACACTTCATGAATGACAGGCACCCATTTTCAATCACATCAGCACCCAGGGATCCCTTTTTGAGTGTCCACATTCGTGCTTCAGGTGACTGGACCACTGCAATGAGACAAATCTTTACAGAGGTAAAAGAAAGGCTCTCATCTCTTGCCCTAATTGGCTATCCTGAATCCATTGGCTCAGTCAGGAGAGTTACAATTTTTTTTTCCATACTGATTTTCAGACTCTTTTGCAACAAGGACTACTAATGTCTTACACCCTTAAAAACATCACAGGCATCTGGAGGTCGTATGCACATGCAAGCTCAAAATGACTTTGGTCTCAGTGGAGAAATAGCTTCAGCTCCAAGGTGCGCATTTCAGAACTTAAACCCCTCTTTTCAATTTGATGGATCTGCACCGTTTGCAAATAATTGCATGCTCTCTCCACCCATTCTCTCAACAAATGAGCATTCAGGAATTCAACAGGTTAGGTGTGAGGTCAGAGAGGGTATGGTGGCAGTTTCTAGCTCTGTTTTCAAGCAGATCTTGTTAGAGGATTTCTGTGAAACAACAGTGCTACATAGAGCTTCTCCTGTGGGTGTACTATAGAGAGTAGTGGGTCAATATTCTCCCAGATCAAACATGTAGTCAGAACATAAAGCTGATGCTTTAACCAATCAAGGAAGACTCACAACAAGCATGAGCAAGTACATGATGAAAATTGCTTGCTGCTATCATTGACAGATTCCCACGCCTGCACATTGATGGACCATATGGAGCACCCGCCCAAGACTATCTTAAATATGACGTGTTGCTCCTCGTTGGACTGGGCATTGGGGCAACACCATTCATTAGCATTCTCAAGGACATGCTCAACCGCAACAAAGAGAACAGCACTGTATGCTACTCATGACACTACCCCTCTTTCATTTCAGATCTTGCCACAGCGAGATCAATAGGTTGCATAGCAAGCAGGACTCAGACATAGTTTAAAACACTCCAAACCACCACAAGGATTTAAAGACTCTACATTTGCTCCTGTGTTCTGGACTCCTACATGCTGCAAACAATCTTCTCGACCATGATTATCTGAAAATTTTTGGCATCCTGCAGTTGAATTTTCTGCAGGATGCCAAAAAGCTACCTAAGACATAAGGATTGTACCTCAGACCTATGAGGATTGTACACTTGACCTGACCATTGGGTACTTACTGAGACCTCATTTGTGCAGATTTCCTCTCCAGATAACGACCCAGTGCAGGGTCAGAGACATCAACACCAGAAACCACAGTGTACAATGAGTAAAGCCTACTTCTATTGGGTAACTAGGGAGCAAGGGTCATTCGATTGGTTCAGAGGAGTAATGAAGGACGTGGAGGAGAGTGACCAGAAGGTGCAAAGTGCTTGCACTCTTCCAATGGAATAATCACTATCCTTTCATGCTATTGTCTGATGCTGGCCACACCAAAAAGAAATGAGAACAAAACAATGCAATATTTAGCATAAATCATATATGTCGCACTCATGGGGAATTTTGGTCTGTGCAGGCTGTGATAGAGATGCATAACTACCTAACAAGTGTGTATGAGGAAGGGGATGCACGCTCAGCTTTGGTGACAATGCTGCAAGCATTGAATCAAGCCAAAGATGGGATGGATTTTGTTTCAGGAACTCGGGTGAGTACTCCTAGCATTTGGCCTTCTGAGCTTTCTGACGTATATTATCCTCTTTGAGAAAGTAGTCCATCTTCTCACAAAAAATAATGTGCCTCATCTGTGGTGTGAACTACAGGCACGTACACATTTTGGAAGACCTAACTGGAAGACCGTATTCTCATCACTTGCTGCTACTCATAAAGATAAACGCATCGGTAAGCCTAAATTTTCTTCACCTTCCCCCCTTTCAACAACAATATACACAAGAATCTAGTTGATTATTGCTCTTAGATGCCCTTCCACTAAGACTTAGCTAATTGATCAACAAATGCAGGTGTATTTTACTGTGGGCCACCTGCCTTGGTTAAGGAGCTACAAACACTGTGCTCCACATACACTTCGAAGTCAACCACAAGGTTTGAATTTCACAAAGAAAACTTCTAAAGAAAACCTGATTCTAGATAGGTACTATCTCCATAGATAGGTGTTTATATTATTGACAAAGCCCAATCTCTTCTGATAGCAGCTAGAGAAAGTTAGGTCATCCTTATTAACCAATTCTCATTGTAAGAATTCCCATCTAGAAAAGTGTACACTAAGAATTAACACAGATATGCCAAAGGCTTCCTCTCCACCATGAAATTGTCCCTATATCTTAGGAGGAAGCATAAAATCTGCCAACCAATCTTGAGTACCTACTATGACTGCATTCCAAGTTCAGACACTTTCTTTCTCACCAGCATAACATTGAAAACAAACTTGGCTAGGTACTTCTGAGCAGTAACCAGGTTTACTGCGTTTAGGGTTTATGGATCAGCCCATCTAGTATGACTTCACTAGTAAATTGACTCCACAACTACTTGCAAGGTGGTCAAGGGTTCTAGCTAATAGACTAGTGGCTTGATAGTTCCTCACATTATTTCTCTGGACTCTTTGTACCCAATACACTTCTGACCTGTAACCCAATACCAGGCTGAGAAGCAAAGAAATTCTTTTGTTCCTTAAGCATAAGCCAAAGGCCAAATCCACACAATTTTTGAAGTTGCAGATGGCTTGATGCTCAAATAAAGTTTTATCACTAACAAATTTGAGGGGGTATATATTCCCAGCTCTATGACACACTGTCCACCAGTATCAACTCAATTGAGGTGAACTGGTATGTGGGTTGCTCTGGCACTGCTAGAATTCAGGAAGTTGTGTGGGAAACTGTTTCATCACTAAGTCCAAGTGCACACCTGGGTCTCTAATCTGTAGAGGCCTAGTCAGAGACTGAGTCCTACTCCTACATTTTTTGTTCCAAACACTGGGATGTTTACTTGGCAGTAAAGGAGCTCCCACAACCACATGCAGATGATGCATTTGGATTCACAGTAACCTGCACAACAGCCCCCAAATGGTGTAAAAAAATTTTGCCATTTTTAATGCAGGAATTTGAGCAAAAGGGCAAAAAACAAAAGTATTCATTCTGTGACGGCTCTAGTTTTGCTACAAGTGATCGTGTCCTGTCCTGTGTATGATTTAATTGCCAGCCACAGTGTACTAATACCTCTCATAAGAATTGAGAAATCTCAATTCTCATAATTCAGAAAAAGTAAAGCAAGGTTAACACTTCTTCAACCAGCCACAGAGAATTCCAAAGAAGGAAAGGCAAAACAGAGAACGAAGGACCAAGAAACAAAAACAACAAGAAAGCAGTATGAACAACAGTGCCAGTCTCACACCTGTTCAGGGACCACCGACAGTAGCATGTATGAACAGTAGCATGTATGCTAGTGACTTCTCTATCACAACTTTCCCACTGACTTCATCAGCTCCTAATTGTCAGCCACTGTGTACTAACCTCAAACACACATGCACACACACACAAGTGCATATTGATTCTCTACACACAGCCCAGGTACTGGAACAGGAACAGCAAAAAATCAGGTTTACTAACACTGTCATGAACAAGAGAGGGAAAAAGTGTGGCAGAACGCCTTGATGGATTACCGAGAAAGAGGCACGAATGAGCTCCTCAGTGAAGTCTATGGTTGCACCCTTGACAAATGCATAGGACACTTCATCCACCACAATCTTGGCTCCCTCTCTCTCAAACACTCTGCATTCCACACACATCACCATGGATCAAACACCAAATGGCACATAGAAACCAAACTCCCTTCCAATGTGCTTACTGGAGTTCCCAAACCACATTCATCAGTGACCAACTCAACTCTTAAGATCTTCTCCAAACCAGGGATGTGATTGAGGCACTCTCACACAAAGAATTTCCACATATATCAAGAGATTTTTCTGTTGTCTTCCTGTGCAAAATTATATATCAGAACTCTGTGGCACATTTAGATGAACAACGAAATCTCTGATAAAGAATATAGGATAGTTGACTCTTACCTATCATCACTGTTAAGATTGTCATCAAGTGAAAAATTGTACAGGAACCCAGAGCAACCACCTCCCTCCACACTTAGGCGCAGTGCCTTCTTGTCACCCTCCGTGCCATCCTCTTCCATAATTTCCTTTATTCTCTGCTTCAACAAGAATTGTGTACCAAAAAATAACCTCCCACAGGGAATATAAGAATGCCACACAATGAGTCTTTTTAAGATAAAAGCGTAACACAGACCCTTGATTGAGGAGAGCCTTCACCAGCTACAACCCTAGGACATAGAAAAAAACGAACAAAGAATGGAGAGAGATAGAGAACATACTCGAATGCAACTGTCAGTGATCGTGAGACCTTCTTGTGTGGTTGGAGCAACAGAGGCTTTGCTGTCCTCTGCCGTAGCCGAATGCTGATGCCTCTTCGCACTCCATGCTGTGGCGTTCGTTAGGACCCCAAACCCTAATGGCGTCGCAAACCCTAATTCACTGGCACGCAGAAACGAGCGATAAGACGAAAAGATTGCACGGCCATTGACCTCATTTAAGCTCCTCTGAAACCTACCAGGCATGCTTTGGAAGCAAGAAGAAGACTGTCCGATACGCAAGGAAGGGGTAGTAATCAAGACCCGAAAACTTCGCCATAACTTCACAGCCTTTGACATAGCCATGATCCCACGTTAAACTCAATTACAGACGCTCTCAAGACGTCTTCATGAGGAGAAAGTCATTTCCCAAACATATGTGATGATGAAGCGAAATTCGACACGCATCATGCTAATTCTTCTCACCGCGCAGTCCGTAAAGTCTCCGTTTTCTGCGACATCTCACTCTCGCCTGCACGTTTTTCTTCTTCTGCTAACATTCCAGAGGGAAAAAGAAAACTTGGAAATAGCAGACAACCACCTAACTTTCAACACCGCAAAACTAGCACGCTCTATTTCAGATTCGCAATCCAAATGCTCTCGAAGCTTCTAAAAACGTCAGCATCGCAGGCTACAAATCTGATGGAAAGGACACTGACTCCAAGCGCAATCACAAAAAAAAAAATTGCACTTGCTTGAAATTAGGGTTAGGTCACAAAAGATGCCCTTACTTTGAAATTAGGCTTAGGTCACATAATATGCCCCGGCTTGAAATTAGGGTTAGGGCACATAATATGCACTTGCTTTGAAATTAGGCGTAGGTCGCGTAATATGCCCTTGCTTGAAAGTAGCATTAGGTCACATAATATGCACTTGCTTTCATATTAGGGTTAGGTCAGATAAGATGCCCATGCATGCTTGAATTAAGGTTAGGTCAGATAAGATGCAGCTGCTTGTTAGGGTTAGGTCACAAAATGAATGCCCTTGCTTGAAATTTAGGTTAGGTCAGATAAGGTGCCTTTGCCTGAGATTAGGGTTTAGGTCAAATAAGATGCCTTTGCTTGAAATTGATAGAAATTGACAGGGGATCCTGGGGCATGATAAAAGCACTGATTTTCACTACAAGCTCTCCACCCAACCTTAGGATCCCATAGATGTTGTTAGAAACCTATGATCCACCCCCAAGATCGTGCCTAATCTAAATAGGATATTAAACATTCATCCAGATGTCGCTCATCCTAGAAGGGCACATGAACAAGGCCATCATCTCATGCATTGACATATTTCATATTAAACTTAACTAGAGATATTTAAATAAACTTACTTAATATATTTCATAGTCCCAAAAGTATGTGCATTTAACACAAATATCTTAAATAATTATAACTTGATAAAAATAACTTAAGTAAGTTGGTAGGAAGTTGATATCCAATGGAAATTAGAGTAAGGTCAAATAAAATGTAATTTTTTGAAAATTAGGATTAGGTCAAACAACATGCAATTTTTGAAATTAAAGTTTGGTGAGATAACATGCAATTTCTTGAAATTAAGGTTACGTCAAAAAAGAAACAATTTCTTGAAATTAAAGAACTTAAATGAAGTAACCTGCAATTTTTTTGAAATTAAAGCTAGGTCATAAAATAGGCAATTTTTTGAAATTTAAGGTTAAATCACATAAGATGCAATTTGTTGAAATTAGGGTTGAATGAAAAAAGATTTATTTGTTTGATAATTATTAATCTAGTAGTAACTAATCATTACCTATGTTCTCGCTTCACACAAAAGGATGTCACAATTCAAAATATTATTGACAATCATCATTGTTCAATATGAATAATCAAGGTGATAAATAATAATGAAACTGAAGTAAAGAGTTCCTTGCAAGTTAACCTCTAATGATAAATTGACAGTTTAGTTTTCAAACTCATAAAATATCACTAATAAGCATGCCAATAATAGTACTAGTTTACACTATTGAATTGATTTTACACCTTATCACAAATTTGACACATGATGAATTTATAATGAAAATCATGTAATTTTTGTTCATTCACAAGTTTGTACATTTGACACACAAATATCATGCATTGAAAATAGGTTTGACACATAGATAAATGTGTTAACGAATGAAGTACGAACCTATGAATAAATGAATATCACATGAATTTCATATTTTCCTATAAATATGTGTTTCAAACATGTTTTTAATGCATTATATTAGTGTGTAAAATGTATGAATTATAAATGAATGAATTTTGCACAATTTCCATTATTAAGTTGTGAGATGTTAAATTTGTGAAGCTTGCCATTTAGTTATCATACTACCATGGCAAATTCAAAACAAGTTATACTATTTCAAAAATGTTAAACTTGCCACAATATTACCATATCATTTTTGTCTATTTCAAAGTAATGTTTTGATTTGTGTCTAGTTTTGATTAATTTGAGTTTTAATTTTTATAATCACCATATAGCAAAAGATAAGTAGTGATTTTTTTGAAAATATTCATGAAATATTCATCACAAACACAATATCACGAAATTTCAATAGAATCCATGTGAAAATCGTAAAACAACATGTCTATGCAACATCCATGGGCTTCAAAATGTAAAAACAACACAAAAAATATACATATTACTTTTATATAAATTATGTCAATTTTACTTGTGATATTTTGATGTGAAATACATACAATTTACATTTTAACTAAATCCTTGCAATTATCATGATGTAATTTTGGATAAAACTATTCGATTTTTGTGTATTAAATATGAACACTCACATATGTCATTCAAAAACAATGTTTCATCTATTGATATTGAATATGTACAAACATCATTCATACTAACCATAGCACAAAAACTGTGTGATTTTTGTACAAACCTATGAAAACTGAATTTTACACGAACCTATGAAGGTTCAAACTTATGAAATTTGGTAAGTTTGTAGTGTTATTACTTTTTTTTATGGTTGAATGTTTTTTTATATTATGCTATAATATAAAAAAACCTAAAACTTGACAAGTTTGATAATTATAATTTTTTATAATATTATTAGTTTGGAGGTTGCCCATTCCAAAAATATTTTTAATTGTAAGATGTTTCTATTTAAACTTTAAATGAATTATTGACACAATCTTAATTTATGAAATGGCATTGTGGGTAAAAAAACCCTATCAATTTTCAATTCCTGCAAAGAAATGCAAACCTAGAATGTGTTCCATAATTCACATAGTGAAAAAAAAGGTGGGGGCTCCAAGATGAAATTATGTTGATGTCTTAAGTTGAGTTCACAATTATGTCAAATTACACAAACCAAAAAAAATGTGGTTAATATAGTTTGGAACCAAAATAGTGCATGGATGAATCACGAACAACTATCATCACAAAATGCACAAATGCCCAAACTCCCTCCTTTCAAGGCTACATCCAAATGACATTTTTCCTCAAGACTTTCAAGAGGTAATCCCAAATTGCCAAATATGAATCTTGACACTTTTGAGGATCATAACTTCCTTGTTTCAACTTTGATTATAATCATTCATTAGTAGCTTTTGAAAAGAATTTTCCAAAACCATTCAAATTCCCAAATTAAAGTTGATTTGACATTTTAATTGTCTCGAATCATTTTGAACATTTGACACCTTACCTTTGAAATAGCAATGTCTTTTGTTTCAAACTTTAAATTTGGTAATGCAATCCCACTTTAAATATCTACTTTCCAAGAACCTTTTATCTTAATTTTAACTCTTTTTTTGTTTTTCATGGAACCTTCCATCCTATCTTGAAACCAATTTTTTGAATTTTTAAAACCTTTTCATTGTAGTCATTTTCACAAAGAATTTAAAGCAAGTTCAATTTAAAACAAGGTCAATTTCCATTTCCATTCCACACATAAACAAAAAAAATATGTAATATTAGTTTGTTTAAGTACTATGCACACCTCAAAATAAAGATTATGTAATATTAATTATGTACAACCAATCAAATGCAATAAATTGCTTAAAATATAAGGTAAAACTTGTGTTTTTATTTTAAATTGTAAGGTATGTTTATAGTAAAAACTAACCACACCCAACTCTTTTTTAAAAGAGTAGGAATAAAAAATTGACATTGAAAGGTGACATGGCATGCAACCATTGTGCGAAATTTGTGTTTAAATTAGACTTTTATATTTTACAATTTATTTTTAATTTATAATTTAATAAAAATGTGAATGCTACATTTGTAGCTTTCAACTAACATTGGATCCACATACCTACTAAACTACAAAAAACAAATACAATGGCTTGAAAAAGTATTACAAAATCATGCATACCTTGACCCAAAATATACACCACCTACATCTAAAGTATATTAGTTTTCTCCCAACCAACAACCAAATAAAATGCAATTTGTTCATAAACCTTCACCACACATTTAAAACACATACATTTCTATCATGCAATTGAATGATGAACAAGAACAAGTTTTGAATTCCATTGTTGAAAACCCACAATGTTTACATGTTCTCATAAGCACATTTGGTAGGGGCAAAAGAACATTTTTCAAATACATCATATGACATTTTTAGTTCTTTGAGAAAAATGTACTATTGTTAGTGACAAGCACATCAACACTTCATTTAACCTCCACTAAATTAAATTAATGCACACCACATGTCAAATTTCAACATGTGAATATTTGTTCATCGTCCTTGAACCTAATAATGTGATAGAACAACTAATAAATGCAAATGTTATTATCATTGATAGATTGTCAATAATGGCCAACAACATGCTATGCATTATTAAGTAATAACTAAAACAAATAATTTGTGTCCAAAACACATCTCCATTTGAAACAAAACTTATATTGCTAACTAGAAACCTTGTTCAACTACCACCAATTTGCCAACAAATAATTTAAAATAATAACACATTATAAAAAAGTTGCCACACCAATTTACCCCTTGTTGGAAAACAACAAAACAACATTTCCTATCTAGCTCCATGCATTATGCCATATATCCAAAATACTTGCAATTCTTCAACATCATAATGTGAAAGAAAATCGATCACTAACAAAATTTAAAATGTTATTTCGTAATGTTTCATGGATAAACAAAATATAAAACTTGAAGTGGATCTTATTACAACAATTTTTTATACAAATAAAGAGTGTTGAAAAATATAACATCATTTTAAACAAAGAATTTTCAACCATAAAAACAAAGTAAAAATGGATACAAATGCTATAGACATTGAACACATTCAACCATAGTTAAATGACAAGTCTTTCAACCACATAAGCAACATAGCCATAGGTGCACTTGTCATGTTCATTGAAAATATTAGCATGCCAAAAGGAATTGCAAATTAAACAATTGCAACTATCACATGTATAGTTAAATTTGATTCCTGAAACAAACATAATATCCATGGAAGTTCAATTAATGAAAAATCTTACAAAAATAGTTTTCAAAAATCATACTTGTGAACACAAATACACATGATAAATATTTTTACAAAGCATAATTTCCAATAGCATTAGCATATGCTGTGAATGGCCACAAATCATAAGTTCTTCACCAAGTGTAATGATTGCCACAAAAGTTGTCATCAACATAAAAGAAACTTTGCACTTGGCCTCAAATATGTCATGTTCTCCAAAGTCAAAAACCAAAACAACTTGAAATAATTGGAACTCTTAATCCAATTGTTTTCACTCCTTGCAATTATGGGAACATTAAACTGTCATGCAACATTATTTGGAAATCCAAAACTTAAATATCAGTAGGCATGTTGCCCACATCCAATTCTTTCAACATTTATTAAAAACAATTGGTATGAATATGAAGATTAGACTCATAGTGTCAAATGTATAAGGAAAACTTTCATACTAAACATGTATCACTGCAAGAAATGTGTCTTTTGTTTATCACATGCTTTCATTGGATTTTGAATGAATTCATTGGTCTCACTACACGTGACTTAATGAAGATCCAGTGGATTCACTCGTTCACTAAATGGGGATTATTGAATTGCACGCACATTTTTTAATAATGCATTTAAATTGGTTAGGATATCTATAATTTAGTTTAACATTTTGTCACAAATGTAATTATATCATTTGTCAACTTAATAAACTACATTTTTATTGCAACTTCTGAATTATATTATGAATTATTCACTAAAATAAGAATGCTCCATTTAAATAAATCTAATATGAATTTTTTGTTCCATTAACATCACTAGTTATTTAAATTGTTCCTAAAAAAATATTATATAAAAATAATTTTGACCCATATTTCACATGGTAGTAGATGTTTTCAACATGATTATGGGTGGGATGTGAATGTCTCCATTGCCATTTCCTATGTTGTACATTCAAACTCGTTTCTTGGGGCAATCTTCCTAAGGTCCAAACCTAGTTGTGCATATAAATGGTTTGGAACTTACACTTTGTGTAATGTAACTCCCATAATGAAACTTATTTACACTCTATGTGAGTGTAAATGTAAATGTAGAACAAAAAACATGTAAGTGTAAGTGTAAAACCATGTAAATTTATTTTATGACATGTAAAATGATGTAAATGTAAAACAAATACACATATGGTTTTATATGGCCATGTAAAATAGAGTAAGTGTAAAACAATGTAACAAATGTGATTTTTACTTGGTGAGGGGGGGATTTCATAATGTTTTTAATGATAGGCCAACCAAATGGCCCATTACAAAAAAAAACCCATCAAAACATGCACCCATAACTAATTAATATGGATTTGCAAAAAGTATGGATATTAAGGGTATATAATGTATACATTTACACTTACATGCCCCAAAACATCTACACATGTAAGTGTATTTGACAAATATTACACTGGCCTTGTGTAAGTGTAAGAAAAAAATTATACATGACAACAATATAAATGTAAGTGTAAAAAGTTCGAACATGTAAGTGTAAATGACTTATACTTACACAAGATTTACACACCGTGTATACAACTATTGACACTTACACGCACGACATTGGTTTAAACACTCCATCCCCCTTCCTCAAATAAACATTGAACTTTGCAAATCTAAACTTCCACCAACATCTTGTTTCATATGACATGCACTAACATTAGATTTTTCTATTGCAAGTAGTAGACAACACTTTTCCAAGAACTATACAAGAGAAGAAGAGCTTGTTTCACAAGCTTCATCTTTGTGAATACGATGCATGTATTAGACTAACATTGGTACATTTTCTATATGTGATGGCCATCTTTTTAATACAAATCTTTTGGAATAAACTTACTCCACAAAATGGACACATGTTGTATTTTCTATATAGATATACATTCATAAGTAGCAAAATGTACCAAGACCTTTAGATGTTTACAATTTTGCAAACCAAGTTTTCCTTTTTCCATGTTATTAATATGGTGTTACTTCAACTTGGTGAACCTTTTGAACTCAAAAGCAACTATATTCATGAATTTCAAATTTCATGGTTTCAAATTGAGTATTCAACTATCGGCCCCAAGTCCCAACAATGTTGGCCAATTTACTAGCTTCCAAGTCCTTGCAAGGGAAGAATTTACATATTTCCCCGGCTGTTTCCTAAGAAGCAAATGACTTGCATGTACACAAAAAGAAAATCAACAACTGCTCCACTTCTTTCCAAAAAATACCTACCCAATGAGCCAAATACCTAAGATATGTAATATACACCATCAACGGTGAGGTCTAAATACACAAACCCACTCATGGATCAAAAGCTACCATGTATCCAATTTTATGCTTCATTTTTTTGAATAGCCTACCCAACAAGCTGAAACAGTAAAATATATCCATCAACAGATTAGGTCTAAATACACAATCCACTCATCATTCTAAGCTTAACATGTGTTCTGTTTTTGTTTCAAAAAGTTTCAAAGTTTAGAGTTATTTGATTTGTATGCATCATTGACACCCAACTCTGCTATTTAATTGGTTGTACCCAGGAGCCATACCAAAATACATACTTAGAAAAAGTCTGTAGGAGTGTCGAATCCATGTTTATGTCGATTCTTCATATAGTCAAAATCTGCTGGCACAAACTGGTAATGCATTGCCTCAGGGTTGAACTCAGGCATCTCCACATACTGCATCATAGTATAACACCCAACAAATACATCAAAGAGGTTTCTCATCATTAGAGCACCCCCTTATTCTCTTTCTTTTCCACAAAGGGAAGGTTAGGCCTGAAAATGCTATTAGTTTCAAATTGAGCCTTGCAAGCTGCAAACAATGAGAGTTAGGAGAAATGGCCACAAACTTTCAGGTTTCAAACTGAATCAAAAAATCACAAGCAGATTTCATAATTTACCTTACAGAACGAGCTGCATGATCCTGGAGAAAAGGTTTAATAAGAACAAGTAGCAAGACAAGGCTAAAAGTTCATGCTCAATATTTATGTGAAACTTGGTTCAAGCTTTTTCACCCAAAGTTGAGTAAAGTTTTTGTTACATGTGCACAAGGATTTTGGAAACCAGAATGATCAGCAGATTTCAGTTGTGTTTTGTACCTGAACAAATAGACTCAGGATCCGTTGGCGGAGGCCAGAGAGAGAGTGTGCTGGACGCCCCCGATACATAAGATCTGCCTCCCTCTCTACCAACATCAAGATCTCCCTTGTCAGTGGTGAGTCGTGAACTTGCACTGTCCATTTCACATAGCCCAACACACCCATCCTCTCATCCATGGATTCCACCCTTCTTTCCAATGCCTTGTACAACTGCAACCTCAGCCCATCACCAAGAATTTCTCTGTTACTCTCTTGTTTTGGGGAATCCATGGTCTAGAATCAGGACTGATATGTTGAGCTTTGCAACTCCTGAGACTATTGTTGGCCGTCCATTACCGGTTAAATTAATCCTGGGTTGAGGTGACAAGCAAGTACATATCAGTGAGTGGATGGTATTGCTAATGAAGAGGTTCACCTTCTAATTTGTAATAGCTGGTTCAGATTGACTAGAGAAAAGAGAGGTATGAGTCTTGTCACAATCCAAAGCACTGCCAGATTTGGAGCTTCAATGAGTGTACTGAATACATTGAAATTTGGATTTGTAAATGCTCTATCACAAGAGCTTACAATTGTCAGCTTTGAAGGTTCTTAGTTCTTACTCCTGAACCACTAGAGCAAAAAAACTATAGCAACATCTGTGATTTACTCCTTTTCTACAAGGACCACACAGAACATAGAAACGTGAAACATGGCAAAAGTGTGATTGGGGATGGGGATTGGGATTTACATTCATGAGATCCAAGGCACGAGCTGTGTTTGTAGTTTGCACATGAACAATGTTGCCATTGCTCATCTCCCATATCTTTGACTTCCCCATCCTGACCATAGTTTTAGTGATCCTGTCAACTCGGTTCAATTTAGCCGCTTTTGTCCTCAGTTTGTCTATTACCTGTATCAGCTTCAGCTCCTGCAAGTTCAGTTGTTCCCAACCAGCAACAAATGGGTTCAACACTCTGCAGACCAAGATGATATCCTCAGGATTCTCCCTTATCTTGAGTCTGTTGAGAAGCAACAGATTGGTCTCAAAAACCAGTATGTCTTTGGTCCAATTCTGAACAATTGAATGACATATCATGGGTATGTCCTTTCATGTTTGTTCCAGGTTTTCAGTCCTTTTTGGGTTTGAATTCCTTTGATTATTTTTTGTGCAAAAGAGGGAGACATTATGACATTACCTTCAAACACTGAAGAAGAAAAACCTTATGGATCTCTTGACTCTGATTCCATGAGTTTTGGCACTTTTTTTTAATCACCATGAGGCTTTTTGAGAGAACAAGTGGAAGGGTTCATGTGCTCCAATTTGATTGAATAAATGTGTCACCTTGAGTAAAAGCTCTTTCACAAGCTTCTTGCGCTCGAGGCCCACACACCCACTAGTGTTTATAGCCTTCATCTCCTGGTAACAACAATAAACTTTTAGGTCACAAAAAAATTGCTAATCATCTTGACTACTAAATACTGATTATTGAGACAAAAGGAGAGAAAGAGTAATTGAGGATTAAGAGTCCTATTGACAATGCCATCTGGATCAACTACAAAGCCAAGAACATCTCAGTATACTGGATATGTTTCTACTAATATGATGGAGAGACTCTGGTGAATCTAAACAGCACAAACACTTCTGATGCTCTAGAGGCTAAACTAATAGACATCTGGATCAACTTGCTTCATTACGATGGAAGCAGTAGAGAAAGAGTGTAACCTGTAAATGCCATGTCTCAAGCTCTTGGTACAAAATCTCAAAGTCAGCTCCAGAACGAGGGTTTATGCGCCGACCAATCTCATACCTCAGTTTCTTCTCATATTGCTCTTTCTTTTTTCTGGCTCGTTCAGCGAAAAACTGCATAGAAACATCATTGCATCCTTTACATCTCCATGCCCAGCAGTTCTGACCTGGATTTGTAAATCAACATTTATAACATGGTGCTTCAGACTATAATGTCTTGCAAAACAGACATTCTAAGAGGTCCATGTTTGGGAATTGAAGAATCATCACTCAGATGCAAAGTACACTATTGTCAAGACTTGAAGATGGACAAACATATAACTTGTTCATAGTTGAGTACAATCAGGCAGACTCAGAAGATAAACAAGCATATTCACCGGCTGCTATGAAGAGGTATGAAGTATGCACAAAGAGGACCATGACTCAGTGCTTATCAAGTTCCATGCAACAATTGAAATGAATGACAGGACCTTGTACCCTTCATGAATTGTAGTGCAAGAATATATCAAGAGCACAGAAGGAAAAAGATACATGATAAAAAGATCACCGAATCTAGAAAGATGCATGAAGCAAAGATCACAGAAGACAAAAACGTGCGATACAGAGAGATCACAGAAGACAAAAGATGTGTGATACAAAATCACACAAGAGAACAAAAATGCTTGATACAAAGAGATCACACGAGACAAAGATGCATGAGAAACATCACAGAACACCGAAGACCTGTAGATAGAAGCAAAGAGAAATGAGTTGTGGAGGCTGATCTATTGCAGAAGAGTACTGCAAAGAGAGAGAGAGAGAGAGAGAGAGAGAGAGAGAGAGAGAGAGAGAGAGAGAGGGGGGGGGGGAGAAAGAGAGTTTTGCTTAGACACTGTCCCTCTCTCTTTTCTTTGGAGGAGGGGCGCACGCGCGCGGGAGTGCGTTGGGCGAGGGG
>Ga0116227_10004475_pt1 | contig 30327 bp, 24 predicted proteins | sample S1TSphgellanicum_FD_89693 | JGI IMG/M metagenome (GOLD analysis project Ga0116227, IMG submission 89693) | Host-associated microbial communities from peat moss isolated from Minnesota, USA - S1T2_Fb - Sphagnum magellanicum MG | ecosystem: Host-associated > Plants > Peat moss > Unclassified... | reverse complement strand
TACCTACCTACTTTTCTACCTACATACCTACCTAAGTAGGTATTTGGCCTAGGTAGGTAAATAGGTCCTATCTAGATAGGTGTTTAGCCTATATGGGTAGGTAGGTACTTAGTTCAACCTACATACCTAAATATTGATTTGAATTGAATTTGGACAAATTCAATTAATATTCCACGTGTCACAATTTAAACCATCTAAACATAAAAATTAAACATCTTGGATTATTTCAAAAGAATAAAAATTAATTAATTATTAAAATTTGGGACACGTGGCAACACATAAATTGTTCCCATTGTTCACCAAAAAAGTCGCATCTTAGTTGTAAACGACAATACGTATATGACAAGTCAAAGGATGAAGACGTATTTTGTTGACTTTTTCCTTCATCCAAAATTCGTTGTCGTTTACGACTAGTGTCCTATGCGACTTGTCCAACGCGACTATTAAAATTTTAGTTGCAAATGTCACTTGCAACTAAAACTTAGTTGCATGGACCAGTTATAAAATGGCCATTTTCTACTAGTGTATTCAATATTGTGAGACATGTTATGGATCCAATCATGAAGGTTTTGCTGTCATGTTTATAGACCTTACATATTTACATCTTTATAACAATGAGTTCAATGATGAGGAGCCCAATGAAGATGACATTGAAAAACCATGGGTCATCAACATGGGTGAGTTCTTGACATTGGGCGATACCTTTCCCAATGTTGAAAGAAAAAAAAATCACAACCAACCTTCAATGTCCCCATGGAAAGAACTTTTACCCAAATGGGTGATGTTGTGCCAAAAATCATCAATGAAGTAAAAGAAAGTGGGATTCAATTCATTGACCATGTCACATCATTATTGTGTGTGGTTGTATCAATTATCCAAAGTATTTGCCTCTCCAAATTGAATGGGATCATGCATCCAAGCATTGTGTTTCATCGCATTAATGATGGTTTAGACAATTTAATGCACTGGATGAAGGACTAACATGAGACTAGGTAGAACATGCAAATATTCATAGGAAATAGGTTTATGAATAGAAAAAAATAATATAGTTCCCCTTGTATTTTTCCCCCGTATTAATTTCCATTTCCTAAAAGATGACACATATTACCATAATATGTGTTAGTGGTTTCAACTTTAAACAATGAACATGTATGGCTTGAAAGTTAACCCTCCAATTCTTAACATACCATATTAGTTCAAACAATTAATGTACAATATTTATATGTTAGTGGGCAAACTTTTTAATATTGCATAAAATTTCACACATTACATGGGACACAATGACTTTGTGTTATGATATATGAAAGTATTGTCCATCCCATAACCCTTCTAGCAGGGGATTTGCCGTTTTGATGTGAGTATTGTCTTTTTTGTTGTCTTCATAGTGAAAACTTCCTTTAGTGGATGTAGGTTATGTAACATGGGGTTACAATGAAAGTTTTAAATTCATGTATTACTAATGAATTTATTTTCACAACGAGGAAATGTGTTTTTGGATGAAAGTAATGTAATATGAACATGTTAAAAATATGATGAGAGTATTGTTTTGTTGGTGTATGTAATGAATAATCACAATTGAATGTATAGGAATTGCATTTACTCATACTTTAATTATTAACATTTGTATTAGATATTGATGATGCGAGTATTGTAATTTTTTAGATTACCTTAGTGATGGAGGGGCAAGTTTTTGCAATACCTGCATATTGAAACATTTACATAAACAAAATATAATTGGTAGCAAAATTATATGGGAATTGCAAAGTCTTGGTTTTTTTGCATTTTGGTTCCAATGGGGCCTTAGTAGTGTCATGAAGGTATTACAAAATTTAAATCATTGTCATTCAAACTCCATCACAACATGATTGGTCCATTGTATGCAATACCTTAATCTTTCCTTTTTTTAACATTGTGACAAGAAATACATAAAAGAAGAAAAAATAAATAGTGTAATAATCACATTTGAAACATAAAATGTTAGTTGGATTTTATCATGTTTCACATAATACCCAAATGTTGGGCATTAAATATGAAAATTTAATTATAAATAAAAAATGGTAAAGATAATTTTGAATTTGTTTAATATTAGAAGAAAGAAAAAATAATCATGAATTTTAAAAATAAGATAAATAATTTAGAATAAGAAAAAGATAATGAAATTTTAGAATGAGAAATAAAAGTACAAGAAATTTGAAAAATAATTTAGAAAAAAAAAGATTTCAAGAAAAAAAACTTTCGTTCCAATCACAAATGACATTATTTTCATATGTGGGTATTACATGTTGGGATTAAATCTTCAACTATTATTAATAATTGCCATAATAGGCAATACCTACATATTGCCCATATAATAGGTGTTGGTTTTGGGAACTCTAAACCATTACAAACATGTTGTTAACATAAGGTTGAAATGAATATTGTAATGCCCAAAACCTAAACCCTCAACCTTTATATGTAAATTTAACCCCCCTTTAAAAACCATATATTTTACAATAAATTTCATATGATCTAAATGATTGAATTAAATAATTGTTGAAAATATGAGATTTTTTTTTTCCTTACTTTGTTATTTATTTGTTCAAATTAAAATCAACATTATTTTTTGTCCTTGATTATTTTTATAAAATATATATATTGAAATTAGTTTTACACCTTGTGGATTCCATTATTATTTATTCTCCTTCTAGAGAAGTAGAAGTTTAGTTAGGACATAAAAAGGTTTTGTTAATAATATAGGCTTAGCCAAAATATAGAAAGGTTTTGTTGATAGGTAAAAACTTGCCTAATATGTAAAGAGATTGTGTTGAGAGGTAGGGGTTTAACTAAAAATAGATAAAGGTTTTGTCAAAAGGTATGGGTTTAGCTAAAAATATATATAAAAGAATTATCGAGAGGTAGGAATTTAGCCAACAAATTATTATTTTTTGTTGAAAGGTCAAGGTTTAGCCAAAAAGAAATATAGCTTTTGTCAACAATTAGAAGTTTAACCAAGTAAAGCTATAGGTTTTGCCAAGAGAGAAAAGTTTAGCCAAAAAGAGTTATAGGTTTTGCCAAGAGACAAAACTTTAGCCCAAAAAATATATAGGTTTTGCCAAGAGAGAAAACTTCAACCAAAAAGAGATATAGGTTTTGCTAAGAGTTAAAAATTTAAACAAGAATAGATATAGGTTTTGCCAAGAGAAAAAAGGTTAACCCAAGAAGAAATATAGGTTTTGTCAAAAGAAAAAAGTTTAATCAAGAAAAAATATAGGTTTTGCCAAGAAATAAAACTTTAGCCAAGAAAAGATATAGGTTTTGCCACGAGAAAAAAATTTAACCAAGAATAGATATAAGTTTAACCATGAAAAATTATAAGTTTTGCCAAGAAAAGATAGAAAGGGTAAAGGATTGATTGTTAGTTGGTAGTTAGGGCTAAGGGGTAGGTCAGTAGAATAGGCAAGCTAGTAGGGTAACAAAGTGGTAGGGTAGTATGGGGGTCAGGGTTAGGAAAAAATTGGCCCCAAATAAAAGGTCAAAGGTCAGCAGGCAAAAAAATTGACTGGTAGAATGTTGGTTACCATTGGATGAAGAGGCAGATGAAAAACACAGCCCATCCCATGGACAGAGGTGCAGTCATGGGGGTTGGTTCACTCTGGCCATGAACTAGACCATCACCTTGTCATGACTGGCAATGACTAGCTAGCTGCCATTGCTCGCCCTTGACTTCATCAGATCTGATGGTTGATGTGAAAGAGTATAGTTGTGCTCGAAGCTTAGAGCACACAATCATGTAAAAATTCCGTGTCACAAGTTCTCTTTCACATTTCTAGAAATGACAGAAGCCCACCAGTTCACTACATCCGGATGGATCTTCAGCACCAATACCCAAAGTGAAGCTGAGATTGTGTGCTCTCTCAACTAAACTCATGAGACAAAGTGCAGAAGTTGCAAAATTTCTCTTTTTTTTTTTTGGTATGAACTGCTACCAGTGTGACAATCTTTGTACATGGAGTACAATCAAGACAGAGATCCAGTCAAGAATTGTCCCACTACTTGAGCAATGTTGGATGCCTTGTGTGTATAACAGTTTTCTAGACTAAGGCCGGGCCGGAATACTAACTTAACTAGTGGAAGTAAACAGATGCATTAACTCATCGAAAACCTTTACAAGTCCTATCAACACATTGGTTATATATGCTTGTTTTGTTTGGAGGCGGCACCATGAGTAAAAACCTCACAAAACGGAACTCTGCACTGGCCAAAAATGGAAGGGGTTGATGTAACAGAAGTGAGCCCATCTTTGAAGTAAAAGATTTGTGAAGTCAAGAGTTGGATAATAAATCAGATTATAAGGATCACATGTGTTTTCGCTTCAAGTCCTCGTTCTCCTCTTCATCTTCATCACTATTCATGATCTCCTGCAATAAACAGGCCAAAAAAACATTGAATCCCTTCCAAGTCTAGAAATGAATTCCCTGAACCAAACAGGTTTGGAGCCAAAGAGAGGTCAGCAGTTTCAAAGGACTCAAGTGGTAGCTAGGTGTAGCTGCTTTATACCTGTCGGATTGCATTTGCTTTCTCCATGATTGCAGCTACGGTGAAATTGTTGCAGGTGACAGGACATGATCCCTGCCTTTTCTGCAGCCCAGAGTGTCGCTGCCGTCTTTGATACTGATACAAGATCAAAGACTTCAATTTTAAGGCACCAACAAACTTGCTGGAATGACACAAGCATATAACCCATGACCCACACACATTGAAAGTGGTTGTCGGTTAAGCTACGTTCCAAAAGATGCACCTTCCTTTGGAAAAAGTCACAAGCGAACATACCTGTTTTCTGTTCAGTTCCATAGATATATTCTGATTGCCCAGGATGTTTGATAGGTCCATTGCAGCCACCGTTCCCTTCAGCAAGATTCCAAGAAACGAGCACAAATTACATCAGACTCAGGAGTTTCCATATTGGAGACCAAAGGTCCGGGATAATCATTTTCTGGTTCACCACTAAATTGTACACAGTTAATCTTCTTCAAGAAAGAAATGCACCCATGATGGAAGAAGGCCTAATAAGCATGAAGAAAACCACAACAGTGTAATAACGCTTACCATGCAATTTCCAGAAATGGCATCCATGAGGGCTTCATCTATTTCAGCATCTGACATCTGATTGGAATCAGGTAAGGAAGACACTCGAGGGCTTGACTGCTGCAACTGCTGAGTCACCAGAGGTATTGCTCGAGGAGGCAGCTTTAGGGTTTGACAACTCCAGAGGTTCCAGGAGTGACTTGGCCTGTCATCTATGGAATCCTGCTGGATAGGCAGGCATGTGGAGGTCATGGGACAGGAAGAAGGAACTGGGACATGTGCTGGTGGACCTTGTACAATAATACCTGACTCAGTGCAGAATTTGGAGTTGTTGCAATGCACTGGAGAACTTAAGAACAATCCACGTGAGGATCTGGCCGGAGAGTCAGGAGGTGAATGTAGAGCATTGGAAGGGGTTGACCACTGGGGTGAGCTAGCTGATGATGTGCAATCAAATTCGTCTCGATTCTCATCTGAAGTTGGTGATGAAAGCAGTGTGTAGGGACTTGAACTCAAAGATGGCAGAGAGGTTGTAGTCCTGGGTTCCTGCTCAATCCCATGATGATTCTCATGTGGAAGTGTGTCTTCACCTTTGTACAAGCTGACTGCATTCTGATCACTACGAAGTATCAACTCTTTTACATCTGGAGAATCACAGTCCAATCCTTGGCCATCCACTATCTGCTCACTAGAAATGACTTGAGCATGACCATTTAGTATGGTCCAACGTTTTTTGATCTTGCCCTCTTCAGAAGGCATAACAGGAGGCTCAGAAACTTCCACAGAATCATGGTCTGTTCGTGCTTGATCTTCCACTATGTGCCCAGTCACCACATGAGCATGATGACCATTGACTTCTGGAGAGTTTGCTAGCCCAACCTCTTCAGGAGCCATGGGAGGCTCAGAAAGTTCTGGAGAATCGCGGTCTGCTTCTGGATCATCCACTCTCTGCTCATTGGAAATCACCTGAGCATGACCATTGATTACTGGAGAATGTGGCAACTTGATCCCTTTGGAAGAGGACATCATCGGAGGCTCAGAAAGTTCAAGCAGTGAATCAGGTTCCTCAGTGTCTAGTGCAGATGATGCAGTCACCAAATCACTCTCAGGTCTTAATATCTCAGTCAATACCAGTTGCTTCTTGACTTTGTTAATATCCCAGCGAGGCCTTTGTCTCCGAGACTCTGCGTGCTTTTTCATATCCGAATGGGTCAAAGGAGATGCTTCATCTGACTCTGTAAAGTCAAGACCTTGAGATCTAAAGCCTGGCGACTCCTGAGATCCTTGGTCATCCAACTTTTGCCCATGAGCAGAAAGACTGTCACATTCCATTGACATATCACCATTCTCTCTCCTTGTTCCAAGATATTCCAGAAAGGTTGGAGGCTTTGTCAACATCACCACAGAATGTGGCTGCCGCCTAACAGAAGATTTATTTCTCAGGTCCTCATGTTTCAGCTTTGTCTGACAGACTGCTTTCTCCAAGTCCATACTCTTTGAAGGCCTCTGTCTTCGAGACTTTGCAGGTTTTTTTGTAGCTGTATGGCTGCTCTGACTGGGAGACTCAGCTGGCACTCGGGCTTCAAGGACATCATTGGGGTGTGGCCAACCCTGCAATTTTAACTCAGATTGCATCTTGTCACCCATTGTGTTGCTGGTCAGTTGAGCATGACCATTTCCTCTCATTGTTCCTCGGGATTGAAAAAACAGTTGAGGCTCAATTGAATCCACTGCAGAAGTGATCTGCTCAGGTGACTCAATCACTACATCATCTTCAGGTTCAACAGCCAATTGAGGGACTTGAGCTTGCTCATGAACTCGGTTAATGTCCCATCGTCGCCTCTGTCTTCTAGACTCCACATGCTTTTCCACTGCTGATTGATTCAAAAGCTGTGACCCCTGACCCAGTACTGTCACTTCATCTAGGCCAGGCTGAGCTTGTGATTCAGACACCAAACCCCCAAGTCCACCAGCACCTTCTTCATTGTAGATGAACTCCTTAGCAATTTTGCCAGGGCCATTACCTTCATCTGCTCCAAGGGTTTCCAGAGATACGGGAAGTTCAGTCAATTCCACTACAGCACTTGGAGGTTGCTTGTGTTGCAGAGAGGACAATTCAGACATGGATTCTTCTTCTTGAGGTCGAATACTGCAATGTGGGAGTGTTTGAAGGTCACTGAAAGACTGATCTGACTCACTGCTTTCATGAGCCTGAGTTGGCCAAGCTTGTGTTTCAAAGTTCAACACAATAGTAGTTCTACTACAGTTATCCAATTCTCTCTTATCACCAACAATCTCACTAGCCACTAAGGAACAAGCCTGTTCTCCCTCTATATCCAGATGTTTTGTACCCAAGGGAGGCTTATTCGCTTCCATAATTGAAGAAGGATGCTCATCACATTGTTTGAGAGAAGGTGATTTGATCACAAAGTCATCATGAGGTGCAGCACTCAGTTGTGGGCTGGCTGGCTCCTTATGAGGCCTTTGTCTTTGAAACTCATCATGCTCTTTCTGAGCCTGGAGGTTCACAAGTGCCACCATACCCATCTCATTCTGTTCACTGGACAGGCCAGTTTCAGGTTGGGATTTGGTCTCAAGCTCTGATAATTGATGGGTACCTCGGTCCACATCCTCAATCACCACCTCAGGAGGCAAAAACTGAGCATGATGATCAGTCTCCACCACTCCAAAATCTCTAAGAGGCATGGGAGGCTTTATAGACTCCATCCACGGACAACGATCCTCATATTCAAGGTCCAAGGGCGAGTCAACATCCAGGACATTATAGGGCTTAAACATGACCATGTGAGATAATCCTGCTGGCTCTTCTAGAAGGTCAATGCCCCTTGGAAGCAATTGCCTCTGAGACTCCACATGTGCCTTCAGCACTGAGTGATTAAGAAGGGATGCCTCCTCAGATACTACTATTTTGGGAAGATGGGTATCAGGCTCTGGCCAAGTCCGTGACTCTGTGTCTGATTCACTCTCAGACTCCAAAGTGGTCAGTGCATCAACAAAGTAGTCACTGTCACTGGCACCCTCTTCTTGTTGCAACTTTGTGTCACCCACCTTGACTTGATTTGGCCTCTCAAAATGATCTTCCCAAATCTCAGCTTCCATGTCCAATGTGCTATTGATTGCAAGAACTGCTGATGGTTGAGCTAGAGCTCCTTCTACAGATCTTGAACCAGTCATGGGTTGCAGGAGCATCAGCTGGTCACCCTCCTCCTGAGACATATTCAACCTTGTAAAATTATCTTCCAGATTCTCAACTTTTGGGTTCATGCAATTGATTGCAAGACGAGTTTGAGCTTCTTCTGAAGACCTTGAACCAGTTGCCAATTGCAGCAGGGGCATCTGTTCACCATCTTCCTCAAGCATCATGTTGATCTTTGCAATATTATCTTCCATATTCTCAGCTTCTGTGTCAATATTGTCAATTCCAAGAGGTGCTAATGAAGGAGTTTGAGCTTCTTCAGTGGATCCTGAATCAGTTATGAGTTGGAGGGGTGTCTGGTCACCATTCTCCTGAATTTCAAGTATCTGGTCCAACCCTTGTCTCAAAGGAGTTTTTGCCTTCATACTTGGAATAAAGCTTCCTGAGAAGCCTTCCAGATTTCCAAGATGAATGACTGAAAAACGCTCTCTGCAGATCAAACTTTGAAGGTAAGGCCCACTGTCTGATAGACCCACTACTTGCAAGGCATGTGATGGATGCATAAAATGACTACAACTAAACCTTGAGCCCAAATGGGCTATTCCAGTTTCAATCTAACATTTTGTTAAATACAACAAAGCAGCAAGAATAGAGACCTGGGTTTGGGATGGAAGCCTGCTATTGCCAATCTCTTCTTATGCAACTTGGCCTCCTTCTGGAAGCGACCACAAAACCATTCAGAAACAAAAGGAACAACAAGTTTCCAAAGACATCATTTGGTCTTGCAACAGTTAGATACATTTTTGCTTGCAAACTTTTGGAAACCAATCCTTTAACCACACTCCTTTTTTCTCCTTTTTTCCCCAGGAGGTGATGAAACCAAGAGATCACAAAGCATCATGTCCCTTTTGTCATTTTCATTGCAATCCAAATTCAGAAAAAGATTCTAAAGAACTAAATCATGGAAAAGATGTCATGAAAAGGAAAATGGAGGGTAGTGCAACAATTACCCTCTCCCTCCGGGCTTTTTGCTGTTCTTGCTCTGCTTTCTTCAGCTCTGAGTCAGCCCATATCTTCATAAAGATTGAGGGATCAGTGTACCTCTTTACACATGCCCCTGCTCCTGCCCCATCAAACCTGGATCTAGCCAGCTATATGTTAAACCTTAAATGACCAAGAGGCGTAAGTCTCCAGTGAAAGCTGGAAGTGTGGGTTTCATGAAGCACCTAAGTCTATTTGTTAGGTATAACATGCTGAGATCACATAATTTCTCAACTTTTTGCAAAGGCCTCATTGCGACAATTTGGCATTGAGTTTTGTGTTTTGCCAACTGCTTGGACATGAGTGTGCATCTTTGACACTCACAAGTGTACAATGATCTATATGTTCAAAATATGTCAAAAAATCATGAGTTTGTCCCAATTCTCTTTGTCTAGACAGAAGGGCCAAGAGGGTGGATGGAGGTAGGTCATCACAGCAGCTGGAAGTTCAGTCAATGTATGAGTCTGATCTCTTGAGAAAAAAAAGCATGAAAGCTTTAAATGATGAAGATTTATCAAAAGGGTTGAGTGGTCCATACTTGTCAAGGAGGAAGAGGCGGGGAGGACCTCGACAATCGTCATACAAGTTGTGAAGGAAGCATGGCAAATCACGTTTCATAAAGTGGTTCTCATCACTTGGCAAGCTTGCATGCCACTCTGCCCCTATCACCACATCCCAGCAGCAGATACAAATGGAGACTGTTGAATCAACCCAGTCTGACATATGAAAGACCTTGCAAGCAGTAGTCCTAGAATGCCATCAAGGACTGGAGTGTGCATGCAGCCCATGTCAAGTAGAGTCCAAGCACACAACACATACATGCACAGTGCAGGTGTCTATCTGCTTTGATTGCCATGAATTGGGATGTTGTTGAGGAGGAAGAAAACAGGACCGAGTTGGTGTTGTTCATCATACATACATACATACATACCTGGTGAATAAATGAAACGGAGATGACTGGCTTCTGCTAGCAAAGATTTCTCCACTGCAGGAAGCACCAGCTCTAGTTTTGTCACCCTTGCTTTCAAGTCATGGTAGCACCCCATAATTGTCATTGCTTCCGTATGCAAGTCATTGAAAATGTCAGCTGCAAATCTGCTTTTTTCCCCCCATCAGGCATTTCAAAGGTGAAGAAAGAAGTTGGATTGGAATTTTTAGGAGATTCTTGGAACTCAAGAGACAGTTGCATCACAAACTTTCAAGGGTGAATTCATAGCTGGTGCGTTGAGCTCGTGAGATCTGTTACACCCATGTCAAGCTTACAACAACATAGCTCGAAAGATGGCAAACTGGAAATCGGGAAAAAAATTTTTTAAAATGCTCGAGTGAGTAGTGGACGACGTACTCAGCAAGGTCCCCGAGCTGGCGAATAATTCCGACGAGGCCCGCCATAGCCACGCCCGCCAACAATGCTTGGGAGTCGTCTTTGCCTGCCGTCCGGTACAGCTGTGGATTGGCAAGTCCGAGCTCATTCCGAAGTTCATATCTAACCAGCGGCATTTCTCCAACACTCTCGACTCCTCCTCCTCCTCCTCCTCCTTCCTTAACTTCTCCTCACACCCTCCGAAACCTTCTCTCAACGCTTTTCGACTCGTCCACAGCAGCGCTCTTCTTCTTCATCTGCACATTTCCACCTCTCCTCCTCCATCAGCTCAAAACGCTCTTATCTACAGCTCAAAACTGCTCACCCCCCACACACACACACACACAAGCACAAAAGGCAAGCAAGCTGCCCACATTCTAACAGTCCTAAATCCTTACGCTCCCCCCAAAAAACTTCACAAAAGCTTAGAGAAAGAGAAGCAACTTCCAAGCAACAATCTCCGACACGCCACAAACAAAAATCCAAATACTCACAACCTTACAAAGAACTCCAACTCAAATTTTTATTAGAAAGAAAAACAAACCCCCTCCAAAAAAAAAAACAAAACAAAACAAACAAGCAAGACCGTTGAAATCCACAACCCAAAACTCAAAATCGAGAGACAACACACGAAACTTGGAAAATGGAAGCAAGAGAGCAGCATCAACAAAATGGAAGAAGAAGATGATGATGATGAAGACATGATGAAGGTCCTCTACTGCTACTACCCACGTAAAGTAGCGAAATTTGAGGTCTCCGAGTCAGAAATTTCACGGTACCAGAAACACAGATTCTCGCGAGTGGGTTTTGTTTTGTTTAGTTTTTAGTTTTGTTTTGGGGGTGGGCGGGGGTTTGTTTCTCACTGTCTGAAGATCAACGACGGCCGTGGTCGACAACAAAGCATTTTTGCTGCCAAGTCCGCAGAAGTCGCTCGCATTTTGGTTAATACGTGCGTTTTGCTCTCGCGCGCAGCAACTGTTGCAAGAGCTTCCGCGTGCGCAGGTACCATCGCGTCGCCTTCGTCGCTTCCGCAGCAAAACCCCGTCATAAAGGAAAAACCCCTAACACCCCCCTAAAGTGCACACGTACTGTGCTAGAACCCTGTCTGTCAATAGCAGTTTTTCATTACATTGATTATTAGTTCACCTATATCATAAGCCAAAAAAAAACAAATTCAGATCACCAAATCCGACAACCCCATTGGCCTGAAAAAGAAACTTCAGACCTACACACAACCCACAAGAAGAAGAACTAAAAAGGGATGACCCTTCATTTCATGACATGACTTCTCATTGGTTTCATGGAAATTACCTTATATCCCTAAGGTCAATTTTGTCATTAACTAATGCTCAAAATAGTGAAATGAAATTTTGTGAAAATAGGAAGTTGACATGTTGAAAATCATCATAATTATCATAGGCTACATTTTGAATAAATTTCAGTTCTCTTATCACAATATTATAGTAGATGATGGAAAAATTTATATAATTTCGAAATTTAAAAACGAATTCATTTTTTGAAAAAATATATATTTGTTTGGTTCATATGGAAACTGTCCGTAAGCTGCGATATATTCCTAAAATTGGCTGTCACTATTTTTGGCATGGACTAATAGCCATTCCTCAGAACACCCTACCTATCCTATTCTGCTTACCTACATTGAAAAAAGTGGGCCCCTTTCTAACATTTCAATTGGTCTTCTAAAATTCTCACAAGCCTATCAAAGCCTATTACACATTTTATTGTTAGTTCACTCAAGATAATTATAGATAAATAAATCAATTCAGAGCATTAAATCCAATAATCCCATTGGCCTGAAAAATAAAATCTTCAAGCCTACACACAACCCTATTCTGCTGAACATTGAAAAAGCCTACCAAACCCTATTACATATTTAATTGTTAGTTAGTTCACTCAAGATAACTAAAATAAATAAATTCAGATCACTAAATCCAGCAACCTCATTGGCCTGAAAGAGAAACTTCAGATCAACACACAACCCTATTCCGTTAAACATTGAAAAAAAAATGAGTCTCTTTCTAACATTTTTATTGGTCTTCTAAAATTCCTCACAACCTTACCAAACCCTATTACATATTTAACTATTGGTTCACTCAAGATAACTAATAAATAAAATTCAAATCACCAAATCCAGCAATTTCATTGGCCATAAGAGTTGTTTTTGCACACCTACATACAAGCCTATTCAACACCCTTCGTATATTAGTAAACCCTAATATTATAACAAATAGAAAATCCCAACGCTTAGCCTGGTGGAGTTTTTTGCATTTGGCCAAACACTAATCATAGGTTCAAAGTTCAAACTAGTGTTGCGTGGGTACCAAGTTGGAACCATGGTATGTAGACCGGTACTGGTGCTGTTACCAAGGAACGGACCATGCCTGCTTGTATGACATGGGGCAATACCTGCCTCGTACCGGTACCTGCTTGGTAGGGACTTGAAGTAATACCAATTTAATAAAATTATCTGTGAAGTCAGGCGATTAGGGAACGAGAACGGCCAGTTTCGACATAATAGGGCATCAAATGCATAACTGAAAACTAGATTTTACAAAATTTTGGACCCAAACTAGTTTTTCCACCAATTTTGGTGGTAAACTGAGTTTCATCCCCTCTTTCCTTTTTCCTGAGAGCCTTCACTGCTGCTACGTATGTTTTCGATGCTCCTACTTATAATTATAATTATTTTACTATAATTATTCTCGAACACTGTGCATCAAATGCTAAGTTTCAGCATTTCATACTGAGATTTAATAAAATTTTGCGGATACCACTGAAAGAGGGGATAAGGGGTGAAAGAGAGGGTGACTTTACGGATAACTTTAATATCAGGGTTAGATTAGGTAGTCTCAATACCAGATATGTACTCTGTACCTGCCAAAAGCCAGCCCAACATTAGCCTTGAACCCTAATACCAAGGTCCAGAGTTGGGCCCGGATACCAAGGACCAGCCTGGTATGAAGGTTTTTTTTAAAAAATCCAATACCAGTAGTACCATCCATGCTGCCATGAATTGTTTTGGAGAGATTCAATACCAGTACCACCAGGTATGTTCCAAAGTTGATACCCGCCCAACACCAGTTCAAATTTCAAAACCCCAGATCCGTTCAAGTGCCAATTTACTTAAATGCTTACAAGGATATGGTGCAAATATTAAAGATATATATGTATGATTATTTTGTTGGAAAAACTTAAAGAAGCTGCAAAAAAAATCCAAAAAATCCCACAATAAAACAAAATTATAAAAACAAAGTGGGGGTGAGACTGAGAACCGGTTGGGGGAAACTGGAGGTATATATATATATATTCCTAATAAATAGCTCACCTAGAAGTTAACATTTTCTTTCACAAAAACTGTTTTTCCTTTTTTTTTAAGTTTTAAAAGTCAGTCTAGTAAATAGCTCTCCTATGTTCCTAACTAAATATATACTCTTTTTTTCCCAATTTTCATCTTTATTTTACCAATCCAATGCATCCACATGGATAAATGAAGGGTTTTCTTTTTTTATACATTCCTAATTTTATCTTTTTCTTGAGAATTCTAGGGTTATGTAGGAAATGTGTGTGTGTGTGTTTTTCTTTTTTCTTTTTTCTTTTTTTTTGGGGTGTCAGGACTCCGTAATGTAGGAAATTAATTAAGTAAATAAGTTTGAGCAATGTGTTTTGACTTTGTTTTTTGGGCGTCAGAATTATTTGGTTCTGAGCCTGCAGAAATAGACGTTTGTGAAACAAATGCCCAAAAAAGATTTGGGTTGGGAGTTGGGCGTACTTTGGCTCTTTGCCAGGGAAAGGAGGGGAGGTAGGGTTAACCCTACAAAACTTCTAAATTTTAAGTAGCTATTTTTGGAGTTGATGTCTGACATGATGATGAGATCTTGACTTACTTACATACACATAATTTTTGTCATATTTTTGTTTTTTATGAAAGGTTTTGGGTGGACATGAGTAACTTAGGCCATCTAAAACCCTAAACCCTACTCAGCCATCAAGCCCCCCCGCCCCATGAAACCCAGCTCCTTCTCCCTTTGCTTCATCTTGCTTCCAAAAAAGATAGAAAATTTATTGCTACTCATGAGGCCCAATTTAAAGACCTCACTCTCCATTGATTCTTATTGCTTAGAAAAATTAGAAAAAAATTTATGGTACCCATCTGGCCCAATGAGGCCCCCCACTTTTCCAACCCCACTCTCTATTAATTCTTATTGCTTAGAAAATTAGAAAAATATTCTATGGTACCCATCTGGCCCAATGAGGCCCCCACTTTTTCTAACCCTACTCTCCATTAATTCTTATTGCTTAGAAAAATTAGAAAAAAAAAATCTATGGTACCCATCTGGCCCAATGAGGCCCCCCACTCTTCCTTGTTTGCTTGGAAAATTTAGATAAGTTATATAAGCTGTAGCTACCGCCTCATGCCGGGCTCCTCATTTATTTCAGGAGTGAGTGCAACCACCCTGGGACCTTACTTGCCTTACACGTTTTAGGTTGCACTTGCAATACCATAAGCACAAATTATTATTTTTTTGATCTGAATTTTTCCAAAAGGAAGTACTTTATGTGGTAAATTTTGGAAATTCAATCAAAATGTATTCAAGGGAAGCCGGATTTGAACCCACACCCTCTCCGAAAAAGAGCATAAATTATGATTAGTCTAAGCAAAAGGGGTAACAAAAAGAATTAGTGAAATATTCAGTGAATTTACGGTATTTAACCCTTGTATGTTGATATTTTTTAAATCAAAGACTCCATTGCCAAATCAGAAACTGAAAACTATATTAATTATTCAACACATTAGTGCCCATGCTGCCCAGGTATTATGATAGTCACTCCCCAGTGCTTCTTTCTTACGTAACCCTAAAGTCACATAACATTAAGGGACCTGAACATATCTAAGGAAAACCTTTGCACACCTTACCCTACATGTTAAGTGTAAGGCCCACTTTACACTAGGAGTCAGGGCTGATGTTCAACCCAAATCAAAATTCTTATTGATGCAAAAGTTGAAATCAGCCCCAAGGGCTTAAAACTAGGAGTCAAGGTTGAACTAGAAGAAAAAAAAAAAATCAATGTGCCCAAAGGTACTAATAAATGCTGAACTCTATGGCCTTGTATTGGCTCCAAGGCTGGGAAAAGGATAGGGTAAACTGGTTGGTGACTGAACACTTAAGTGCTCAAAGATGATTTCTAGAGCTTGAGGTAGTGCTCCCATAACATTTTAAATCACTCCAAATGAAACACATGTAATGAAGACCTACCATCAAATTTGGGAGGCCAATTTGCAATCCTTGGGGCCAAACAACAAGCCAAAAAAGCCTCAAAGTTGGCCCCAAGTTCTTTGGGCCCTGACTCCTAGTGTAAAGGGGGCCTAAGGTGTTACCTGAGACCATTCCTCCAACAAATTTGTTGTCCTTCATCCTAGTTCATTGGGCATGCACTCTAATGGATGGAGATTCTTAAGCACGCTCGTTGATGCAAAGTGATGAAATCTGAACTCAATGAACCCATGAAGGCTATGGCATCTTGAAATTCTAAGGACTTGTGAAGACGATAATATGCATACAATCATTCCCAACTGATAAATAAGAAGGTTTTTCACTCGTGCTTTCTACTATGGTGATGTGAGTAAGATGAATAGATGATTGCAATATGTAGTTTACATTGTAAAGGTCCCAAATCTTGGTACCAACTGAAAATATACTTTTCATATTCAGATTTCTGAAAATAATTTTGGTCATTGAACTAAAATTATCTTGTTTGTGGATGGGGAAAAAAAACCTCATATAAGGTTGTGGGCAAAGTAATTTGATTTGTCTATCAAATGGACCATGAATCAATGCCATGATGACCACACAACAAGGCCATTTGCATCTTTCACTTGGATCATTCATCAAATGTTTTTGGAATTGTTGCAAAAGATTATATTCAATTTAAACTTTCATACTTAGCAAGTTCATAATAACTTAGGATAAATTTTTCAAAAGTTTTTTTTTAATACATTGATAATGTGTTACAATGTTGTCCCAACATCATACCGACATTCCATTAGCATTTAACTTTGAACACATTGTTAAAGTGTTGTAAAAACACCTATACATGGAGAAGACAAGTTTGTGATACATGCATCATAATAGCCTTAAGGCATGATATGTAACTTGCTTTTCATTTCCCTTGGATCACCTAACTTGAAACCCTTTGATATAGTTGCATGACACCTTTTTTTTTGGTTCTCATAATGGTGTTTTATTTTTTCACCCATGGGGGTCTAACCAAAGATAAAGAAATTAATTTATGTTTGCAAAAAAAAAAAAGGTGATTGGGAGAGGTTTCAATTTGGGTATTTATTCAACACCTAGGTTATTGTAGCAACACTGCCATAAAATAAACCCCTTTCAACAAATGCATCCCTTTCAAACTATTTTCATCTTTCTACTTCACTTGAGCCTCATTGCTTCAAAAGGAATTTAACCTTGGGGCATGTTCAAAAATATGTTTACACTATTAGAACCCTTGTTCCACTTGACTTAACTTTATCATTTGTTAACGAGAAGAAATTTTTAAACTAGTTAGTTCCACAAGCCTAGTAGTTATTAATGGTAAACTTACTGTCCCTTACCCAAAGGGTGAAGTTAATCAAATTAAATAGCCCAAGTTAATGAGTGGTTGGGAGTAATCCAATTAATCATTTAAAAGATTTCTAAAAAGGGATTAGGATAAGGGCCTTATTTTTTAGGGGTCAATGTGGGCCTTGTGTGGTATGTGGAGAAGAGGGATTAAAGGAAGTGGATGAAGATGGGGAAATTCATTCGGTATTTTGGGAAGTGGGATAATTTAGGAATATAGGACTCTCATGGAGAGGGATGTATGTACTTTGTGTGTGATTTTAATAGAAGATGGTTGAAGGACTCAAATCTATTGTGTTGTATGGCTATTCTATTAAGTGAGGAAGGCAGAATAATTGATAATATACAAGTACAATGTTTTATTAAGTCAGTAGTTTTTCATTTCTTTTAGAACAAAGAGTAACATAGTTTAACATTTGGTAGCTACGTTATTGGCTGCTTAGAAAGTAACAACTAATCCTTGATGGTAAAAACAAAAGGAAGGAAAATCAATAAAAAGTTTTCTGCAAACTGAAGGGTACTTGTGTAGGTGGTAAACAAAGGTTATGAAGGAAGGCAATGGGTTGCAAATGATAAAGAACAAAAGAGGAATTTCTTCAGGTGTTGTAGGCAACATGCAAAGTCATTAAGGGATTTGTAGGTGTAAAAGAAGAAGGATAGTAAAAGTAGAAGGCTTGGAAACCTTACTAAGCAACATTGGGGGTGTTGAAGGTATTGTAAATTCAAGGAAAATAATTACTCTCAATTTCTAACTATTTTTCATGTTGTTATTGTCTGCACTTTCCTCTTATTTCTTAGATTATATTAGTCATAGGAAGGTAGGTCTATTCTTGGATAACAACCTTTTTATTTTCCTCATTTCTCTTTGTATGACTCCTTACTTACTATTTGAATAATTGTAATAAAGTAAGCTAATGAAGGTAGTTTTTTTGAAGAGTAATAAAGTGTTGACCTTGTCCCCCTAGTCTTACCTCCTAGAGGACAATAATGATCAAGGGCCACAATTTCACCCCTTAACATCATCATTAGAAACCATCCATGCATTATGGGCCTTCCACCCTTTAAATTTGTCTTCACCATGTTTGGATTCCTTCATAGAATTTTAATCAAATGCACATTTGGATTTCCCTTTCAACTCTTTCAAATCAACATTCATCCACATGTTTCAATTTTCAACTAATTGACCGTCAAACATGGTTTTTGAACACCTTCAATATTATTTTTGACCTTAAGGACTTGATCAATAACTTTCTTTAGTTGTTATTGTTTTTAATGTTGTTGCAAATTATATACCTAAATGCATATTTCAAGCTTTTAATGTCATTCAACTATTAATTTTGGCCAAAATTTACAAAGTCATTCAACTTATCGCAATGGATAAGGTCATATATTGCTAATGAATAGGGCTTTGTGCCTTCAAATTTGCAATGTAATTTCAACTCACTTATCTCCCAATTAATTTAGTGTTGTAATTCAAATGGGTGTGAAATAATGGCACACAATATTCAAGGAGTTATAAATGTACATCTTGAGGGCCCATGGTATTGTAAATAGATGTTGCAAATACTTTCAACATAATCTTCCACAAGATTATTTCAAGGAACTTTGTGTGGCAAGTGGTTAGTTATCTTAGTTCATTCCATTTTATTTTATTTTTTATGCTTCATATTTCCCTTTTTCAATAGTCATTATTCCCTTCTAAAAAACATGTTTGTAATTATCCAATCCTCCATTGGCAGACATTAAAATGATCCATTAAGAAGGCATATTTTCACCCTTACCCGTTTCCAAGCCCTACATAGTTTAACAAAAAAATTCCCTTCTTATTTGTTCCATCCATAGTTGATGACACCCACATTATTAATCATGCGTTAGTTGTTCCTCTTACTTTCAATCATTTTGCTTTTCAATTGACTTTGGTGGGCTTGGCAATCCAACCATGTAGGGGTGGTTTGGTCCCTTTTCTACTCTACCTCTTGGCTTTTCCCCTTTTATTGGCATTTCCTTTGGCTTTTGTTCCTTTGTTACTTCTTTTTGGGGTGATGCATTGGATGACGTTGTGTGTCACATAGAAATACTTTCAAAATTGAAGGATGTTTAAGTGTTTTGAGGGTTCCTTTTTCAATGTTTTGCCCAAAGGCCATCTTATGATCTACATTTTTTTCCCTCCTATTTTGAGATTCTAGCACCACTTAGTTTCCTTTGACTCAACTTTCATCCGTGTTTTTGGGAGGTTTTTGGGTTCATGTTTTTTAGAATGTTTACAATGCCCTTAGTTTATTGACAAGCTTTTGCTTCCCATCTCCAATGGGGATATAAGTTTCATTTCTATGAACACATTGCCCCAATGACCCATTTAGAGAACCACACATTTATGGCCTTAATCATTGTCTAGATTCTTACAAGGATCACTGCCCATTTTTATTAGATGTTATAAATGCTAGGAATACATGTCTATTTCCAATCGAAACCCACTTAAGTTTGGCATGTGGCCTTCTTCCCCTTTGTAATTCAAGCCTACATTCCCCTTTCTGAACAATTTTTGAAAAAAAGATTGTTCCATATTTATGAATAATTTCAAAGAGATTCATAAACAATCATTTTATAACATCATCTTTAACATGATTTATGATTTTCATCTTGCCTACCTTATATCTTGCGCAAGTTTAGGTTGTTGGCTCCTTCCTTGCCAATTATCCCATCATTTTGTATGACCTCATACATCTTCTCCTTAACATAAGGTCAAGTCTCCCCCATCTTTCAACTTTAAGTCTACTTCGTTGCATTTGTGGTTTGTTACCAACGTATAAAGCCAATGGGGATACACCTTCTTTAGTGTTCTCATGAAAAAAAATGGATTGCATTCCACGATGTCATTCAAGATGCCTTTTGTTTCCATTGCCAAAGATGTTGGCATGAGCAATGACATGTTTTTGCATGAGCAAATGCATGTCCTTTAATCACCTTCCCTCTAGTTTTCATGTTAATGGATCAATATTGTGTTATTCATAGATGGGGTGCACACTCTAATTAACGTCATCATTACCAATCCCACTTCAGCAAATAATTTAGATACATAAAATGTCATTTTTCAAGGAATGGCCATGATAATTATAGCCTAGTCAAAAGATAGACTTTATTGTGTTGATTGGCACCCCAAGGATGTCTTTTTCCCTTTTGCCATTTTGATATTTGGGTGCTTAGATCAATAGGTTAAACTTATTTTCTTCATTAATGTAATAGTGTGACATGATTATTGAAGGCTAGTAAAAGCCTTTTTTAGTTGGCCTTGTTCACATTTTATGACTTTACAAGTGTTGAAGCCACCTCCATCTTGAAATGAACCATTGTTGTGAAGGGGGCCTTTTCCAAGCTTGGTGTTCTTTTGTGTTTCCCCACCCCATTCCTTGTTTGATTTACTTCATGCAACTTGGTGAGGGGGTTATGACTTTTTTGCCCCCTTTGGGAGGTCCCTATTGTTTCTTTTTGCAACCTTTCTTTGTACAATTGTATTTTTGGGTGTTGTTTCTTCTTGGATGTTGATCCTTTTTTTTTACTCTAGTTCCCCTTCTAGATTGGTGTTTTTTCTTTAATAAAGTTTGGCAATGATTGATCATTGTAGATTATTGTTTCCACTTTTGGGTTAATGGGATGGTTCTAACCTTTAAGATTATAGGTTTTAACACAACATGGGGGATCAAAGGGTTAGGGGTCTTCACAAATTGAATGGATGAGTTTTAAAAGTTGTCCACAATTAAGTGTTGAGGTGACCAAGGTTGGGGAGATGGGTTCATTAGAGAATTGTCTAACTATTTAGCAAGAGTGTAAATAATGTGCCCATGATAAGTGATGGATTCATTTAAACCCAACACAATCAAACAAATAGTGAATGTTTAGACTTTGGAAACCTATAAATATAATTGTGGGTATTAAAAAAAAAAGTGAATTAATTTTAGTATTTGGAATTCAACCCATATCTTATAAATCACCCATAAAAAGGCCCACTTTTACATATATATTTTTTCTAAATCAATTGTAACTTTGTTTTCTTGTGTATTCAACATGGTTCAACAACTATTATTTAACAATAGAAGATGAAATTAATTTGCAATGATTTTTTTCATATTGGAATTAATTTGTTTCATTCCTTGTCACCTATATTCATGAAAACTTTATCACCATTAATTTTCATGAATGTTCATTATTAAATATGTTTTGATGAATGTTTTAAAGCATTCGGCCTAATTAAAGGAAGCTCTCATAAGCTTATTGCCATATTTGGTGTTTAGGATTTGCAACTAACATTGTGTTAACATTAACAAAGTGCCCAATTTACAATTTCACAATTTCTACCATTGCAAGTTACCATCAACTTCCTAAACATTATTTCAACATGTCCACACATGATGTTAATTTGTATAGGAAATGGTTTCACAATTATGTCATTCTAAATTCAAAGCCTCATTTGAGATTGATACACCAAGGGGAGGGGCCAAAAATTCAAAAGGGCCTAATTGTGAAACCTTTGCCTATGTAAATAACAACCCCCACAAAAACAAAATTCCCATTTCTTTTTGTGCCTTTGTCGTTAAGTTGCTTTAAAGTGGGGCAATTTTCAACATCTTTTACTTTTCCGTTTCTTCCTATGCCTTTGTCAAAAGTTTGCCTTAAAGCTAAAGCTTGTGAGATTTGCATTTTCATTTGTTGATTATTCAAACTATGTATCTTCATTTCTTGTTTATGCAATCTTTGTTATGAAACACGCTTTTGCTTTCTTTCCTCCATTTTGTTGAAGCTTGTGTGTGTAGACATTAATAGTGGAATGGCTTCATCATTGATTGACTTCTTTTTATTTATTTATTTATTTATATTTTTTTGCTTATCATTTTTTTTTTCTTACAAATTTTGTCGCATGTTTGTTCTATAGGTTTCTTGTGAAGTTTTTTCTATTGATGCTTGCATTATTACTACCCAACGTCTTTCTTATTTTCTAGTTTTTTTTTGTGCCTTTGTTATGAAAGTATGCTTTGAAGTGAACATATATTATAAGGTTGTAATAATTTCTACATCATTTTGTTTTTTTGTGAACTTTACATTTCTTCATACTTTGTGTAAATTTTTTGTCTTTTTGTTTTTGTGAACTCTGTGTCAAATTCAATTTTCATTACTTCCCATTATTATTCTCTTCTCCCTTCTATTGAAATTCATTTGTGGAAATGACAATAATGGAGTTTCATCATTGACTTCTTTATATATTTATTATTATTATTGTTGTTGTTATTGTGTTTTTTGCATTTCTATTTGTTTATAACACCTTCTTATTTCTTTTTTTTGTGTGTGCAAGTTTTGAAAATGGTTTATGTTGATGTGAAATGTTTGCATTTGATGAAGGTTTTTTTTGAAGGTTTTACATAACTAACAAAGAGTGAACGTAACCAGCTATGTGATGTGAAGCTTTTGGTTCAAGTGCTCTTGCACCATCTACACCTTCTATTTCTTTAGCCTCTTTTATTTTTTAGAACTTCTATTTCTCCAATTTTTGCTTTTACACCCTATGACAGTAGTAGTTTACGTGGTGAAGTTTGGTGGTCTAATGATGGATTAGACATTTATTTGCAATTTCATGAGTTTCTTCCTCCTTAGGTTTATGAAGCATATGTTGATGTAGATGCATTTTAAAACTTTCACAATCCTCCAATTTGCTTGCAAGTTAAAGACTTTGATGTCCATGATGTACCCGATGTTTTTAAAGACTTTTGTCCCAACTTTGTCCTATTGCAATTGATTATATTGCTACATTCCTTGTTATTAATGATAAATATGCTCTTCTTGATGAAGTATTTCAAAAATCCTAATTTCTTGAGGTGGATGAGAAAGTCGGATAATGTTAATAGAGGTGGTTGCAGAACTAACAAACATGCAAGAAATGGCAAAGTTTTTGAGGTTATGACACCAAAAAATCTATCAAAAAATGAAAATATTGTTATGGGATTAGTTGACATGCTATCATTGTTTACTTTTCCAATCTTAAAGAAAGATGCAAGTTCGCACCGTCCAACTAATTAAATACAATATTCCAACTTTGTGATTTTTATTTATTTCAATGTTTCTTTTCTTTTAATTAATTTTTTCTTCTTATTTTTTATTTTATGTTTTGGTTGTAGGTTGTTTTGTAGGTCTAATTCCAATCCTATAATGTTGTGTAACGCAACATTTAATCATTGATCAAATGTATTGATAGGTTGATTCGGCAAAGGTAGAATCAAAATGTCACTGAATTAAGTATTGATTTTGTAGTGCCATTCAATATTTTTATTAATAAAAGCTATAATTAGGTCAAGGTTTTTGATGATACAGTTGCACTATAAGCATTTAATTTTGAACTTGGGCAAGTGATCAAAAAGTTTATGTGATTTCAATTAAAGAAAATTGAAAGCCGTTTTGTCAATCAAGTTGTTAACCCATGTTTTCTCTAGACTTAATATGAGGGTTGACTATTTTTGTATAAGGAATTTTTTTATTAAGGGGTTTTCAACACTCCAAAAGGTGGATTTTGAAAAAAAATCTTTGGTTTCTCGACCTACTGAGTTGATTTTGAGGTCTTGCCAAGTTTACAAAAATTGGCATATTGATGTAATAAGATGTTTGTGGATCACCATAGACCTATTGTTGAGTACCCCATGGAAAATGTGATTGCAACTTTCACACCACTATGCTTAGGTTAATCCGTATTAATCTAAAGTACAACTTTATTTTTATGACGTCCCTTCAGTTATTTTGTAAATTTCAGGTAGGTGGCATTCTCGTGATAATCACTTCATATCTTGTTCATGCTTTGGTCTTATCATCTTTTTTGTTTTGTTTCTCATTGCAGGTCTAGACTCCAAACAAGCATCAAATGAAAACAATTGCAAACCAAAGTTACATATTTTGAAAGGCTATGTTTGGAAATGGTTGAGGATGTCCTCCCACTAAAGTAATGTTCAGTTGCAGTACCATAAGGCCGATCTAGCCATTTACCAGAAAGTTTCACTCGAGGAAGGGTTTGTGGTGAATATCAAGGCACAAAAGTTTGAGGAAGGGTGTAGCTAAGTAATGAAATGCTTCAAAGAAGCTGAAAATAAGCAGAAATCTGGAGAATTTTTTTGACAAAAATCTGTAAAACAAAATAGATGCTACATAACAGTGAGACACATAGAGAGAGATGTGTTGGATTGCCTTTGAAACAAAGAGAAATCTGAAGCCTTTACTCTGCATAAATCAAAGACATAGGGTTTGATGCCATACTTGCTTGTGATGCCAGGGAAATGTGGACTGTGATGGTATAGGGAACTGGTAGACAAGAGTGCACACATTACACCAAACTGCATGGGAACTTTATCACCATCAATCATGTGTGTTGATTCATCTGTCAAAGTTACATGTTGCTCTTCCATTGAAAGCCAAGAGAAGTCCATCTGCGCATCTTCATGACTCCTGCACACAGTCAGTCCTTTCACATATACATACTGCAATGGGATTGGAATAAAACACTTCATAATGTGAAGCCCTCATTGAGGGAATCCTTTATCCCCTGCAAAAGCAGCAAAACCCTATGTACCAAATCAGAAACACTGTTTGTTACACTAGTTATACACCACTCTCTGCCACAAACCACGCACAGCTTGAACACTTTCAGATCAATACTGTTGTCATTGAAAGGGAGCAGCAGACCAATAGAAAGTACTATCATGCAAATCTAGGAAGCTGTTTTACTGCCTTAGGGAGGAAACTTCAACATGCTATACCACATTTTCCAATAAATAGCAACATCTTGCAATGATCAGGTCTCTCAACATTTTCTCCTTGAGCTCCATCTTGTGTCTGAAATTCTGTAAGATAAGGTGTAAACACCTGCTTTTGACCTACTCAATCATACTAAACAATGGACTACCTGAAAGGTATACTGGTGACAGCTAAAGAATTGCTCACTCCTCAGCTTTTTTCTTGAAAGATCTCCTTAACCCAGAGCCTTGTAAGCTCCGTACAGCAACTTTGACTGCCCCTATTGCACCTAACTGTTTCATGTGCGGTGTCATTCCCCCCTGTCCATCACTGGCACCATCCACAATGTCCACAGCTAATTGCACTCCGACATAGAATGCCACCTACATTTGCAGAAGAAAACTTCATCAAACCTAAATCAAGCAAGTCACAAAAGAGACAGGAAACTGGGCCACATTTCCAATAAAGAAAATAATAAGATGGCACTTTGGTATGATGTATCAAAGTTTGAAAAGTGCCAATCTTTGATTATCCACATAGAGAGTGTCATCAGTCAACTGGAACATTAAGTGGTCATCTTTCTGCAGAATACAAAACAGTATGTCCATACAGAGAACAGTGGCATGCAATACCTCTCCACCTGCACTTCGAACAGGTGACAAATGCAGATGGTTCCAAAATGGTGTTTTGTCCTTCCTGTATCCATACACAAAAATGAACAAACAGAAAAGAAAGTACAGCCAATTCAAATAGCCAACTATCCATCCTTACACTCAACCCAAGACTGCCTTTTATGTAAGCAGAAACAGGGGTAGTATAAGCCCTATTCCATTCAGAAATCACTTTCTGCTGAGACCTGACAGTTGAATTTATGCTAAAGGATCACAAAAACAAGGGGTGGTCACCTACTCAGTACAAACTGCTGACATAAATTCCCAAATCATCAAAGTGCATTTAGGGCATACTCAAGTGCTCACAACCCAACAGAACTTAGTGGTACAAAGTATTCGTGTGTACCTGTAGTTTAAGATGCGGACAGTGCATGCACACTGATCTGCTATACTCTCACGAATCTGGAACAAATGAAAAAAATTAGGTACACAAACCAAACAAAATGTATGACCAGACCTATAGATACAACAACTATGTTCTGAGTCCCATAATCATGGAACACATTACAATTTACCATTATTTTTTCTAGTCACATGAACTGGGAAACTTAGTCTACTACTAATAGATGCACTCACAAAAGAAATCCATAATTTCAACAAGGGTGCAAATGTAGTAGATGTACCTTCTGCACAGCTTTAGGATCAGTATCTGGGCCCTGGAGAAAACGACAATTGCGACCAATCACCTCCTCCTGACTATAACCTGCCAGCAATTTGAGTCTTTTATAAGTAGTAGGGACAAGCCTTCACCTCCCATTCCCCTAGCTTTCTTGTAGGAAAATAGAGAAGGGGTTCTATCTACGAAAGTGGATAGAACACTTTTCCAATCAAACCACCTTTTCATATCCATCTTTTCTAATCAAAACCTTACATATCTCTTTAAGTTATCCAGCCAGTCATCACCTACAATAAGATAGATACTGGAAATAGTAATTGTTGATCTAACACAGATATCTTCAATTTGTAGCTACAGCATTCAAACTGAGAGTGCCCACAGTTGTCTTCAAGTCAGCAATTGGCATCGAAATCTTAGGTAAATCAAATTTGAAAAGAGAATAATAATGGCACTTGCATGTCAAGTTGACACCCAGGAAAACCTGAGTACTCACTAGTGGGCCTTTAGCTGTACACATAAGACTTCATTGCAAAGATCTAGTTGTACTTTGACAATGACACAGTAAATGGGCAGATGCACACCAGTTAATTCGCAGAAGACTTTACTGGCATGCACAATTGGGATATCAGGAAGTTTGGGATCTGCCCTGTATGAACCAGAAAGCCCACAAGCATACTGTCTCATCAGCCTGCCTAAGTGTGAGAAAATAGACACCTACCATATAAAAGAGCAGTTTGATGAGATGTAACCCAAAACTGAAGAAACTAGCTGACAGAAACTCCTAATGAAATGACAGGCTAAGCAAAAAGACCTTGAGATTGTGCTGTTTTGCTATGTGAGACAAATTTAGCAAACTATTCTTCATTCTGGTAGACCCAACTAGGTTACATTTGCAACATCACGTGACGAGTCATCTGAGCACAACCTTGAAAATACAAGGTTTGGTGAACAAAAGTGAACCAACAAATATTCTTGGCTACAGGTCTGTGGACTGCCACTGTTGCATTTGTTGTAGTGCCAAGAGCTCACATGTCTTTGCAGTATCATGTCAGTAGTTTTACTTCATCATGATGAACAGTATTTGATCCTTGATCTGTTTTTGGTTGAAGATTTCATATTCTTCACATCGTGACCTCTAAATCTTACGTCCTCACATGATGCACATGCGAGGAGGGTATGTTCCAAACTTTCTGGATAAACACATTCAATGCTAAAGCACTAATTGCAGAACACTCGTGCCTTACACACTCCTCTCATGCAGTTCCTTAATCAGGAGATTATTACCATGCTGGGTTCATTTCTTTCTATGTTAGGAGCACTCCACAGAACATGTTGCACATTTAGGCAGCTTTCAATTACTAAATTTCACATGATTCAGAGGTGGATGACATGCTCACAACAAATCTGAGTTTGCACAAGCCATGCCATTGTCATATCGGTGCTAGAGCAATAGTACTACCACCCGATAAAATTCCTTGCTCCTGGCACAGATAGCATTAGACCTCTGAGAAAGATTTGCAATGTCAGATCATAATGTTCAACCCATGTATCTTGTATTATTCCTAACAATATTTTAAAAACTCTCTCACTATGCCACAATCTTCAAAATTCACAGATGGGTTTAATCACAACCAGTCACACAAGAACACATCTCTCTCATGTGGATAAAACAAACACTTTTGTGTTAGAAGACAGGACATGAAGCAGCAGGACTCACAGCACAAAACTTTGCTGAATGCGAGTGAGAGAGAGCATGAGAGAGGAGCACACCACCCCTGCCACCTGACTCTCCACTAGCTCCAAGTTGCACCTCTTGTCTGCCACACCTCCACCTATCCTACTGTTCTTCATGAGATCACACAAAATTGTCTGCACTGCACAGGCTGCTCTGCCCTTATCCTCCTCCTTGGCAACAATACATGTCTGCTCCTCCTCTGTGTCTGATTCAATAGAAATACACAAAACCACGCCTCCTTATTATGTCCATTATTTCTCTTTTCTTCATTCCTAGCCTTTTCCAAGCTGATAGGTTGTGGTGTGAACTTGTACTAACCTCCACCCCTGAGGCGCGTCGTAACTGCAGTCTCTTCCAGATAGAGCCCCGAACTGCTGCTGCTCTCTTCATCTCCATCTTTTGCAAGAGAATGTTTTGCTCCTCCTTGGCGAGAATCTCCAGCATTCTCGTTCGCGAAGCGCTGCTGGCCGCCAACGTGGTCATCTCCTTGTGCGTCGTCATTCAGTAAGGAGTCTCCGTGTCTTTGGAGGCACCCGAGACCTGCTTTCCTTCTTGTTCTTCCCTCTGCGTCGTCGACGGACTTCAAATCCGTGGAGGCAAGAAGAAGAGTAGTTGCTGCTGAAGATAATGGCGTCTGAACCCCTACAAAATGGACCACGCTTCCGTCCTTCCTGGAGTAAACTGGCGCCATGTAAAACAGGTTCCAGAAAGCATTTCCGTCTTTTCTATAGTTGAGAATGTGCACCTGGCAAGCTCTTTCCTCGCGCACCGCATCGCGAATCTCCAGCACAGTGCGTCGATCCGTCTCCGGACCTTGAAGAAAGCGACAGTTACGGCCGATAACCTCGTGGTGCGCATAGCCGGTCATGGCACAGAAGCCCTCGCTGGCGTAGACAATCGGATTGTCCTGAAGCCGCGGATCCGTCAGCACGAAATTGAAATCGTGCTGCCCCAGTGAAGGCTCCAAGCTCTCATTGTAATATCTCCTCACAGACGCCGCGAGCTCCTCGTCTCCAAGTTCCATCTTAGTAGAGGCACGCTGACGGACGACAGGTCTCTTGGACTTTCTCGCCAGCGCTTCCTGCCAAAAACACCTATTACTGGAAGAATCACCGTCTTCTTCTTCTTCTTCCCCTGCCAAAAACACTACAATACTGTATCTTTTGTAGATCCAAGAATAAGGAAAAGTTGCCACGCTTGCAACGAAGAGAAAACCACCCCAGAAGAAAACAATCTCCGCCTGAATCTATTGGCACAAAATTCTGGCCACTACTACTTTCTTCCTACAAACACTGCAAGATATTGCCAAAGACGAAAAATTGAAGAAGAATACTCAAACAAGAAGTCTCTGCAGTGCAACAAGCCTCCTGACTGCACCACAGAAGCAGCGTCGCGCGCCTGTATGTATCAAATTTTCTGACTAGTTCTTCCAAAGAAACACGACTGCCTGATGAAAGAGAGCGTATGGAGTCATAACAGCAAAGTTCAGGAGACGATTCTTTTTTCCACAACATCAAAAGAGAGCTGCTTCTTGCTACTGCAACGGCGCTACAAAAGAAAGGACGACGCTGCGACCTCTCCGACCCCACCTCTCTCGTGTGCGCAGCAACAAACAACATCTCGCTGTTGCGACAACAGAAGAGAGAAGAAAGAAGAAACGCGCAGGCTGAGAGAGAGGTGCAGGCGGGTGCCACGCGCTGTTCTACGCACGCGCGGTTCTCAGCCGCTCGCGAACATGAGTTCTCCCTCGTTCCCATCAATTAATTAATTGATGGGAACAAGGGAGAACAACTTGAGAATTGAATTTGCTGTGCACATACCATGGTATGGAATTAGTTACTATAGTAAAAGTGTTGCGTACCGTGGTATGGTCACACCCCGGCTAGGGTGAATCAGCACCTACACTACACTATCTTCACCTTCTTGAGTGAAGCCTTTTAGTGGCCATATTTAACCAAGGAATTGTTTAAATTTGACCTTGATTTAATCTTAGGACGGGATATTTATCATTGTATCAGTCAGGGTTTGTGTGTGTGTGTAATTTCGCCAAAATGCTAAGAATTTTTTTTTTGGTCACAATATTCCTGTTTATAGGGGAAAACATTTGCCAATTTTTTTATTAAATTGAAAAGTTTTCATCACGCTTGTGAGTCAGCTTCAACACATGTCTGTTGAATAATTAATTAATTTGAAGATTTCATAATTTGAAGAATATTTCAAAATATTCTATATTCTTCTTCACAAAAAAAATTTGTGTGATTTTTTTTTTTTTTTT
>Ga0116227_10004474_pt1 | contig 30330 bp, 24 predicted proteins | sample S1TSphgellanicum_FD_89693 | JGI IMG/M metagenome (GOLD analysis project Ga0116227, IMG submission 89693) | Host-associated microbial communities from peat moss isolated from Minnesota, USA - S1T2_Fb - Sphagnum magellanicum MG | ecosystem: Host-associated > Plants > Peat moss > Unclassified... | reverse complement strand
GTTGTTTTGTTTGGTTTGTTTTTGTGTTTGTTGTTGTTTTGGTGTGGTGTGGTTTTTGTGTTTGAAGGAGGGGGGGGGGGGTGGGGGGGGGGGGGGGGGGGGGGGGGGGGGGGCGAATTTTTTTGTTTTTCTAGTATAAGTAATTCGACTATTTTGCGAATTTCTGGGGAATTTTCGCCAAATTGTCGATATCAAAAAAGGGAATAAAAACGAAGGAAAAAGAAAAAGATAACTCTGGTCGCAACGTCGCAGTACCGCAACACCTCCCTTTCCCTCTTTCTAAAAATCGCGAAGGGAAATCAGGGTATGGTGGGGTATGGGTATGGGATGGGTATGGGATGGGCATGCATGGCTCGCCGTGGCATTCACGTTGCAAACCCTAGTAGGCCAGAGCTTTCTCCTCAAGCGCGGAATTTGCACGTTTTCGGTCGCGTTTCTGTGAAGGTGGACATCATCGCGGTCGGGGATCTCTGCCTGCGTGTGCGAGTGCGAGTGCGAGAGAAGAGAAACACAGATCGGGAATTCAGGCGTCGATTTGGGAATGTTTTCACGCTCTGAAGGTGATTTTTCGCCTCACGAAAAAACTTCCTTCCTCTTCTCTTCTTTTTGTGTTTTCCAGTTTCTGTTTCTTGGATTCGGCATTTTCTTTCCTCCTCCATCCCCCTTGATTTGGATCTGGAAATAGGAGAGATATGAGGTCTTTTGCATACTATTAACAAGTTGTTGAGGCGAAGAGGGAGCCACACTCTCTTTCTGTCCTCTTCAAAAGAGATTAGTGGATCCTTGTCTTTTTCCACATTGGAAGTGGGGGTAGTCGGCCGGCCGGCTGGCTCTGTGTTTTCGGTCGGAAGGAATATTGTCGGTTTTTAAGAGTGGCGGATACGTTGATGATGAAGAAGGTCTTGGTATGAGGGTTTGTTTTGTCTCTCTTTGATACCGTTAGCGTGTAATCGAGAAACGAACCTCCTCGTGTAAGGCATGTATGTGTGTATGTATGCATATGTCAATTTTGTTGCGGGTTTGGTCATCAGCAAGTTATAAGAAGATGTAGACGTGAAAGGATCTGTCTAAAGGTACCAGGAACTCTAATCAGGGTTTTTAAGTGGCTGCAGTTTCCTATCAAGAGCGCATCAAAGCACATCAAGTGACATCAAGCCGCCACAAAGAAGAAGAAGAAGACTGACTCGTTTTGTCCTTTGCCTGGGAAGCTCATAGTTTTTCAGGTTATCACCTGCAGGCTCAATTGGGCTTTGACCACTGTTACAAAGAAAGAATAGCCAAAGGGCTGTGCAGTTGGACTTCTTGTATTTGGTCTTCTCAACTACCAGTTTTGTTGGTTAGTTTTTTTTTGCTGGTAATGGTGGCTGGACAATACTGCGAATGTGAAGATGTTCTCTCTCGGTAGTGTGGTTCTTCATGTTTCCATTCTAGTGTTGGGATTGAACTTTTTGTGAGCAATCCTTTTTTTCTGTAGAGAAAGGGAAACGATTTTGATTATCAGTAGCACATAGCAGAGAGGGTTGTGCACCAAAGACAAAGGTGGAAGTAATGATTGAGGAAGTTGCTGAGGAGGGCAGCCAAGAGAAGGTGGGATGGACAATTATTCCTAGGACTGGAGAAGATTTGAGGAATGTGGAGATAACAGCTAAAAGAGCAGTGGTTGGGGCTGGAGCACGGGTGCTTTTCTATCCTACACTGCTCTACAATGTTGTCCGGAACAAGCTACAACCAGAGTTTCAGTGGTGGGATCAGATTGATCAGGTATACCTTGTTGGCTCCTCATGTACATTGAGTAGTTCCAAAAGATTGGTTGTTCAAGTTGTGTGGTGTGTTGATGTCATTTGTTTCAGATGTGTATAGGGTCCCTCAGATGTGCACAGGGTATGATAGCATATCCTAGAGGTTAAATATTGCATTCGTTGTGAAAGCTTTTGGTAGTGCACAATCATGATTACAGAGTAGCTGATTAGGATTGCAAACTTACTCTGCAGTAGGCTGTTGAGATGTTACTTAACCTGGAAAGAAGGGATAGGTATGTCCTAGCAAGCCTGTTGAGCTAGCCCTGAAATGTCCCCAGGGAGAAATGTTATGTTTATCTTGGTCACATTAGGTTGATCAGGCAGTAGGAAATGTACAATGAGTATGTACTTATGTATCTTTAATGGTACAGGGTGAATAGGGGGCAGTATAGGACTTGCAAAGGACTCTGATAAGAATTTCTGTTTTTGGACTAATTGTCCTTTTTTTCCTGCCTCCCAACTTCAGTTGCTATTATCCCAGAAATGTTAGGAGCATGGTTTTCAGGTTTGGTAAGGGTTGTGTGTGCTGATTGTTGCAGTTTGAACTGATTTTTTTTGTACTGTGGGATGACTGTACAGTATTTGTTGTTGGGTGCTGTCCCATTTCCAAGTGATGTTGTCCGTCTCAAGGATCTTGGGGTCCAGGCAGTGGTTACACTCAATGAACCCTATGAAACCCTTGTGCCTACTGCAGTATATCAGGTGCATCCCCCTCTTTGTTAATCTATGTGTGTATGCCAACTCTTGAGCTCCCTTCCATTTGCAGATGAGAAAGGAAGATTCTCCTTTTACATTCTTATTTTGCTATGCTGAAATTGGGGTCTACAGTGGCTATGTGTATGACCACTTTGTCAATTTACATACTTTCTGACTTTTTTGTTGGTGGTTTGATCAGGCACACGGCATTGATCATTTGGTGATTCCGACAAGGGACTATTATTTTGCTCCTTCATTTACTAAGATACGAAATGCTGTGAAATTCATCCATGGTGAGCTTTTTCCCTGAGTTGTGCAGGTAAAGTTTTGTCAGTAACAGGTTAATCACTGTTGTGAAGGTCCTTCTCTCTTGGTTTTCCTCACTGGTCTGACTCACCTCCAATGGACTTCTGCAGTATGGAGAAAGTGCCTTACTGCCATGGAGCTCCTATGCTGTAGGATTGAAATTTCCTTAGTTTAGTTGTTCATTTAGGTGAGTGGAGTTTTGGCCTCATTGCTTTGTTGTACTGGTGTGACAGATCATGCACAGCGCAGAGAGACCACATATGTGCATTGCAAGGCAGGTCGTGGCCGCAGCACCACGGTTGTTCTTTGCTACTTGGTGAGTTGTGGTATTGCATCAGTCATCTCCTCAATTGTTGTAGGACGAGATTTGCATTTACAGGGTAAGATATCTTAGAGTCTGGTTCTTGGTTCTGTATTAGTTCAAGTGTCTATCTTCCACAGCATCTGTGCAAAACAGAGTTGGTCCAAGGTTTATGAGGCTAGGAGCTCAAATTTGTCAGTCTTGAGGATTCACAGATTTTACACTTGCAAGTAATGGAGACATCAAACATCTGATGGCTTGTCAGGAGTAAATAGACTAATGTGAAACTTGAATTTGCAGTGTTCACTTTTAGTTTTTGCTTGTCTGCATCAAAGCTATATGGTGTTCCTAGCTTATAGAGCAGCTAACAAGAAGGAATTTTGTCATGTTTTTGGGTTGCTGTTGGTTGGTCTTCAGGTGGAGCACAGAGGGATGACTCCTGTAGATGCTTATCAGTATGTGAGGGCACGGAGGCCTCGTGTACTCTTGGCAACTGCACAATGGCTGGTAAGCTACCAATTGCACTGCTTATGGAAGTTGCTTTGTGGCTATGCTCTGGTTGCAACTTTTGCATGTGTCCACCATTCTTATACTCTGATGGTCTGCAGGCTGTGCAGGAGTATAGCAGGCGGATATGTGGGGTGATCATGGCACAATCATTGCCAATTGTATCTGAGCCCTCCTCTCTTATTCCATCATCAACTACAGAAACTGCCAGTGCAAAATATATCAGAAACAGCAATGAGAATATGGGAGGGTTAAATTTTGCTGATGACTTGCCCGTGCTGGTGACCAATGCAGACCTGGCTGGCTATCAAGGCATCCAAGATGCAGGGTTAGTGGGGAACCAGATATGGCATGATCTTGGAGTTGTGTACAGAGTACGTTTCATTGCTACCCGCAGGGTTGTGAATGCCATGAGTGTTGCACGTGCCTCAGCTGCATGGGCTCGCTTTTCCTGTGTCTGGCTTGGTTGCCAAGCTGAGAATGTTGTCATTGGTGCAAGCATGAGGTTAGATCAACTTTCATCTAGTGAGGTCATCTCACATGCATCTATAGGCCTTCCATCCACGTGCTTAGGGCAGATGAATTTCTCTGGCTTAAACCTACCTGTATGCCAGTCAGGCATTGTGAATGGTTGATCTGCTTCACACTCAGTTGGCTGCTGGGTGATTGCCTCACTTGTATTCTTGGTGCAAAACCAAGAACTTTACAGGGTCAAGCTTGATAGTATCAATCTGTGCATAACAAACTGCTGTGGAGCAATTTGAATCAAGCATCATACTTGCCTTAATATTAAGTATGTTGCATTTTACAGATGTGTGGATCACGCTACAGTGATGCCGATATAATGTGTATCTCATGTTTGCCACATTTTTTTTGAATGAAGCAGTGTCACTTGTGTAGTTTCTGGAGTATTTGTCACCTCTTTTGTCATGCTTTTGTCTTTCAATTGTCCCTTCTCTTTTTGTGCAGTTGGTTCTTGCAGGAAATAGCTGGTTTTCATTGTGTTTGGGTTGTCCATTCATTCTCTTAAATGTGTAAGGTGTATGTGTGCATTCCTAGGTTTAAGCTATTTGTGGAAATATGAGTTCTGTTTTCTGCAGCTATCCACATTGATGCAAATGGCCACCAATGTAACTGGCAAGGTTGGAAAGCTCACCAGTAGGATTTTTGTTTGTACATTTCTCAGAGTTCATTTGACTGCTGTTGAATTCATTTAGCTGAATTTCAACTTCATTCGGTCACTGGATTCAGTGAAATTATTGAAGTCAGTGGATAGTCGTGGCAGCTTCTCACTGCTATTTGTGATGAAATTGATGGTTTGACAATGTGTGCAAGTTTCACAAGGATATGGGTCACATCTGTAATGTTACCTCCCAAAGTGTTGTGGAGATTTCTGCAATCTCATCGGTATGTTCCAGTTGTGTAGTACTTCATGTTATAGCTATTGCAGTTGGTAATGCAGCAACCATCTTTGCTTTCTAGGCTTTCCAAGTTGTGCAGTGTGGATGATTTTGGCATTGTCAAGCAATCTAGCTTTTGATGAAGCAAGCTTTTCGTGCACATGATGTTTCTGAATGATGTATGTAGTCTGGTCTGGGGATGTTCAGTTTTTACATCAAGTGTCTGAGTATTTTCAGTTATCACACTGGATTTCAGTACAGAAGCTTTCCATTCCAGGAGATGGGGAGTGCCACCATATCTTTCAGGCATGTGAAGAGGAATTCATGAGCACACTGCTCCTTTTGTGATTTCGTTTTTGCACGTGTTTTGATTGAATGTGCTAGTCACCATCTGTTGTATGTTCTCCTTGCTGGGAAGGCTCACATAACAAAGTGGCTGATACCTGATAATCACACATTCTTCATGAGGCCACCTTGAATGGCTGTCTGATAGTCTAAGCCCACTTTGTTAGAGGGCACGACAATGCTTCTTCTACTGGAAGAAGTTCATGGCATACCTTTTCCTGGGTAATTTTGTCCAAAGAGGTTAAAATCCCATGATAGTCAAGTCTACAACAATAGATTAAACAAAGACCTAACTGCCTGGAAATGGCAGGCTAGCATGTGCTGGTCAAGCAGGCTGGCTTTTGTCAGTGAGGAGACCAAACATTCATCCAGCTTTGGGGTCTGTCTTGCTGGTGTGTCTCTTCCTTTGACTTTGGACTAGGTATCTATCACATGGACGCTTCACAACCCCAGTAACCTGGTTATGCCTGGTAACCTGCCTTGAGCTTGTTAGTTACTGGGAATATCACACACTTCAAATTTCTCAATAATTAGCTTGAGCTGGTTACCTAGTCCATAGTACAAAGAAATAGCACTTCAACTAATCTCCTTAATCAGCTTAAGCCAGTTTTGAGTTTAGAGTTGAGAGTTAGATTACCTAGTCCATATAGTACAAGTAAAATAGGTGAATACACAAACTCCATAGACTTACATTTGTATCCTCAAGCTTGAGATTTACATTGGCCTGCCAGACCCAAGTGAACCCTAAACCCTATTATGATTTAGTTTTAGATGAATCCCAATTGAATTGATGTTGGGTTCCACCTTCCTAAGGTAGTTGTATAATGAAAATCACTCCCTTTGATTTCCCTCCCTCTGGACTTTGACCTTTGACCTTTGACCTTCCTAGCTCCTACCATACCTCCCACTTGCTACTTCCTACCTCCTACCTTCGAGCCCACCCACTCTACCTTAAACCCCTCTTTTTTCATTCCATCATCTTTATGAAACATTGTAGGTCACTTTCGTAAAGCTCCTTGTTTCTAAGTCTCTATTCCACCAACAAGGTTGCCATCTCCATTATCAAGTGAGAATGCATCCCTCACACATCTCTCCTTTTCAATTTGTTGTTCTGTTTAAGGTCCCCTTCTTCCTCTTCAGTCGTCCTTGTTGTCATTGAAGGTTGTAGGTTGCAAATTAACCATTGCTTTTTTTTCTCTTCTAAGGAGTTTAGGCTTGTAGGACATGAGTTCACATTTATATTATTCACTTAGTTTGCAAAAAGAGTAAAAGGAACTAGCCATCGGCACTTAGATGATTCCTTAAAAAAAAGAAGAGTGTTAGTTACTGGGGCTAACATAGCAGATAAGCTTGGATTACAAAGGGTGATGGATATTATATTCTTTGATTTTTTACAATGATAGAACATATCCATGTCCAAATAAAATAAAATTTGTGCCCCTTTTTAAATTATTACCATTATGCTTGTTAATTAATCGATTAATATGGAATATCTTGCACACCTATCATACCCTAAAACTCACTTGACTTGATTAATATTTCAATTGCACAAATTTTTTTGCCATGTTATACAAGTCTTTGGCTTCATTTTCTTCATTTTGATTGTGTCCTTTTCACTCATGAATTTATGTTGTACTAGGTGTGAGATAAAATCTAGGGGAAAAAAATTTATTTCTTGGTGTTCAATATTGTATGCCTCTAATTCATAGTAGAGATGTTGAAGTGTTAAGATGGGAGGGATCACACAAGGATTGAAATAAATGTAACAATTATATTTACTTGAACTCTTACAACAAGTGACCAACTTAAAACCTGTTGCTATGAGTGATTCTTCACCAGGCATTTGAAGGAATGACAAACTTGCATCTTTCTCAGCCATCATTTAGTCTTAGAGCTTTGCCCCATTTTCCCCTTGTCTCCGTGGGGCAATCGTGCAGAATTGTTCTTATGTGTTTTGTTGCATTGATTTCTATAAGGTGGTCGTAACTACAGGAATTCACAATGCCCAAGTTTGAATGTTCCCATCACAATTTGTGATGGTTTCAATTTTCATTCAAATAGAGGTAAAGAGCAATTTGTCTATAATACTTCATTTTAAAATGTCTCTTACTTTTCCATTGTTATACCACTACTTTCACCTTAAATACAGTGCCATCCTAAGGGATGCAACTATAATAACCCAGGTAATTCTATTAATAAATTCCATTGGGGTAAGCTAATTTATGAACAGCAACAAATGCAACAATACTTGCAACCTTTTAAGACCATATCGTTTTCTCCTCACATAAGTGCAAAACAAATCACCTATTGCATTTTTCACAAAAATGCAAATTGTTATTACTTTTTCCTCAAGCTTGAAAGTTTGTGACTTCACCATCCCAGATGAAATTCATGAACAAGTACAGGGATGCTCTCTGCACAAGTTCAGCCCTTTTATACCCCATCAATTGAGATTTTTACACTCCATCCTATCATCTTACTACAGGATGCACAATGCATTTTCACAGTATCAACACAGAGGAGGCAAAAGACATTTCAACAATATCACGTTGAGTTTTGCTATGTGGACTGCCTAAGTAAACAACACAACACTAAATGCATTAAATTGCTTGCACATAAATCTCTTTGCACAAGGGGGCAGGCATTCAGGCTGTGCAATCAGTGATAACAAGAATGTGCACCCATTGAACTGTAGTAGCAGGAAGGAGCTTGACACAATCTTCGACACACACTGAAAATAGATTGCACTGCTGTTGATGGCTTCAGATTTCATCTCTCAGTATCTTCATCAGTACAAAACTGGAAATTTCCTGCAAACTAATTTATCTGATTTGTCAACCTCTGAGCTCAAGTTAAAAGAGACTAGCATGTCTTAGGGACCAAACATTCCACTATATCAAAGGAGGGCTTCTTCAGACTTCACAGCAGAAGTGACATCTATCCAAGAGCCAAATCTGTGTTTTCTTATTCATTTCTCCCAGTCTAAAGATGATTAAGCACTAGACCAGGGCAAAGATGCAAAAGAGGCTTATCTGCATACCACAGCTCTATGCCCCTCTAGGGGACTCATTTGATCTGTGTAAACAGAGGCTTCCAAAGAATTAGGACACAAGGCTGCCAAATACAAACAACTAGCTGTGTAATACATGGATCTCAACATCGCTACTCACTCTTCCAGGCATAAAGAAGCAGTGAGAACCCACTTGGAGTTGAAGTCTCTTTGTCTTTGAAGCTGTAAGTGCCTGGCCATTGAAGCACAGACGAACATGCAGCAACCTCCTTCAGCCATGGCTTCTCTGACGATAAACAAGTTTGGAACATAAAGACTGCATGACCAAGGGATGGATTGAATAACCAGTTGTGGACATCCCAAAAGACCTCCACAGGGTTACCATCCACAATAATCGTCTGATTGCCTCGGAACTTCCACATCAAATGCTTCACCTGGACTACAACCTGCCTATCAATTCTGATGTACAATCGAGGCTCGCTGGTTGGACCAGTCTGACAATCAATAACAATGTCATGTGCTTGGCCCCCCTCACCAAACTGTACTTTGGTGGCATGGTACTTCTTACCAAAGACATGCTCACTTCTTGAGATGAGAATTGCTTCAATCAAAGCTGGCCTGGCTCTGCTTTTCTTAAACGCTTCATCGCACATATCTCCAAGCAACAAGACAACCTCCCCTTCAGTCACAACAGCCACAAAGAAGCCTTCTTGGGGCACTGGGCCGCATGAGTATTTGGCTGATGAGAGATCCCAATACACTTCTACCTTCTTCCCATCTACTTCAAAACTTTTGAACCCCTGTTTCTTCCAAAAAAGCCATGGCTTCATATTGATTTTACAGAGGTGTTGCTCAACGTCAATGTTGACACTGAGACCCTGTCCCATGAGGCTCTTGCACCAAGTGATAGAAACAGGCCTGCATCTGCCAGCCAACTTTGTCTGGTAGAGGCAGGTCACCAGGTTCTGTGTCACCTTGTTACCATTGTTTGCAGTGATATCTAACACTTGCACTCCATACTCCCCAAAACAGGAGGGCAATGCATCATGCATGATTCCAGCTTGCTTCAACAACTCCTGGATGGCCTCCAACAGGAAATTTACTGGTCACAAGGCATCCAGAGCATCGCTGCTGCTTCCTCCTTCTCCTCTTATGCTCACCCCTCCTCGTCAAGTAAGTCTCCGTGTCTTGAAGAACAGATAGCACAGTGTTCTAGCCAGCAACAAACTGCTCTACACAGCCCCTCCACCACTAGAGATGGCACATGTCTTTGTGAACAACGCTCAAAAAGCCAGCTGTTCGGAGTGTCTCCACATCACCTCTAGCTGCTCCTCCTCTTCCTTGCATGTGCATTGTGATGCATCCTCTCATCTCTCTGAAGAGAAGCTTGTTTGCTTCTATCCAAAGACCAATTTAACGACTCTGACATCATCGGAAGAATTGCATTCCACTCACAGTTGATTCCTCAGAATGCAAGCTTGTTTGCTTGACTTTCTATATGACTTTCCGTCGATTGCTACATACAAAATTAGGGTTACAGCATTGCATTCACCTCATTCTTGCAGCAGAGTGACGGCCGGCAGGGAGTATGTGAAGCTAGCTGTCCTTGGATTCAGATTTCGCTCTCAGACAAACCCTAAGTAGCCCTAAACACTCTGTAGGATAAAACCTTTAGCAACTGAACAGAGGTAGAATGGACGGGCTCTGACGTTAACAAGAAGAAAGAATGCACCTTAACAAAAGAGTGAGTACCTATGTCCGATGTGCTGGTTTTGGTAGTCTAGTGATCGAAAGCAGCCACGGCTCTCATGGATCATACATACGCAATGCTGAGTACTGACACAAATAGGCACTAGTACATTCAACAGCCTCTCTTGCCGTCCCCCCGCGTCTCAAAAGCTCCAACTTCCCAAAGGACAACACTAGATCTGAGCTTGCCGGGAGTGAGTCGTCGACACACACCCCAGCCGCTCCCCAACTCCAACTCCAACTCCAACCCCAACTCACCCACCTCACCCCCCCCGAACGGAAAATAAAACTCCTTATAAGAACAAAACAAAACAAAACAGAAAAGTCCGATGCAAACAAGAATGAAGAAAGACGTTCTAATGCAGCAAATCCAGATACACAAGAAGAACAAACCCCACATCCAACATTAGTCGGCCTGAGCGGTGGTTGCAGCAAAGAATAATGCAACTCCACCCACACACGACTCACATCTCTCTCTACTCTCACAAAACAAAACTGTGTGCACTGTCTGTCTGTCTGTCTGTCCGTCTGTCTGTTTGAGCACGGCCAACACTACTGTGCACAGTAAGTACTTACCGCAAAAACAAAAAACTGTGCGCACAACATCTCTGGAACGCTCTTTGTGTTGGGGCAGATGGATAGATTGATGAATACAGCGAGAGAGAGAGAGAGAGAGAGATTGATAGACAGATAGGTAGCCCGTTGTTACCCTAAACCAGATCACTCTCACATATCTTAAGCATTAATTTAATGTTTTTCTAAATAAGCAAAGCTGGAAACAGCGGCGCTAGTTTCTTTTCTACTAGTGGAGCGGTGCGTGGGTGTCAGAAGCATAGCTGGACTGCCTCAATTCCACATGGGGATGGCCCACCCACCTCCTTCTCTCTCTCTCTCTCCCTCCCTGCCTCTCTCTCTCTCTCTCTCCCTCTCTCCTTCCCTCCTACACTGGCCACAGCTCAGCTCAGCCAATAGGGCCCTAAATCGCTTCAATCCCTGTGACTCTCTCCTCGCATGTTATTAGATGATATTAGTCTGCTTATTGTCTCTTGATTATGTTGATATGTTAATAAACTTGATATGTTGGGATAGCAAACATGCATAACAAATAATTATTATTATTATTTATTTATTTATTTATTTATTATATTTGAAAATTTGTGTAGAACATGTAGAACAAGTAAAATTTGCAACATGGTTTTAGGGTGTTTGAAAAATAAAAAAACAAGGTTGAAAATGTGTTGAATGGAATTTGTTATGGGTATTTTAACATTTCAACTAGGTTGAGGCCCAATAAGGTTGAAAATGTGTTGAATTGAATTTGTTAGGGGTATTTTTAACATTTCGACTATGTTAAGGCCAATAAGGTTGAAAATGTGTTGAATAGAATTTGTTAGGGGTATTTTAACATTTCGACTAGGTTAAGGCCAATAAGGTTGAAAATGTGTTGAATAGAATTTGTTAGGGGTATTTTAACATTTTGATTAGGTTAAAGGCCAATAAGGTTGAAAATGTGTTGAATAGAATTTGTTAAGGGTGGGTAATTTAACATTTTGATGAGGTTGAGGCTAATAAGGTTAAGCCACTAGGATGAATTTGATGTAGAATGTGTCCCATTTGGTATATTTTTATTGTGTGGGCACTAGTCACTAGGTTGAGGTTGGTAAAATTGAACATCATGTTGAATAGAGTTTGTTAAGGGTATTTAACATTTCGCCTAGGTTGAATGAAGCCAATAAGGCTAAGCCATAAGGATGAACTTGATGCAAAATGCACCCATTTAGTATATTGGGTGGGCACTAGTCACTAGGTTGAGGCCCATAAAATTGAGTCACAAAGATGAATTCAATTCAAAATACACCTGTTGGTATGTTAGGTTGAAGCCAATAAAGTTGAGGCACAAGGAACTTGACACAAAATTTGGTGCCCTATTGGTATGTTGCTCGAGCACCAATTGCTAGGTTGAGGTTGGTAGGCTGAACCACAAGGACAAATTCAACCCAAAATGCAACCTATTAGTATGTTGTGTGGGTGACTATTTTAAACAAGTAAGAATCAATGGTTTTGGGTCCAGTTCCAAGTACTCAAAGCTATAAACTAGATTCAATGTTAGGAAGCTACTTGAAATTAGAACCTTTAAAGACTTTAAATGTTATGACAACCTCTATAACTACCTACTCATATTTGTGAGAGATTCTAATTTTAACATTAAACAAAACCAAAACTAGACAAACAATTCCAATTTGGGATTTGAGTAGGGATCAAAGTGAAATGTTTTTTAATCTCATGGTTATAGGTCCTTTCTAAAGTTTAGGGTGTGCTAGAGGTGCCAACGTCTCCTTTACTCTTTGTTTTTTACTAATGTTTATTTTCCTACTTTTTTTTTTCCCTCCCATTTTACATTTTTTTTCGGTTATCTTATTTTTTCATCATGTTATCTTTCTTCTTTAAGTTCCATAAGTTTATTTATAGATGTTTATTTTCCTACTTCTTTACTCCTCCCATTTTGCATTTTTTTTTTGTTATCTTATTTTTTCATTGTGTCGTCTTTCTTCTTTAAGTTCCACAAGTTTATTTATATATGTTTATTTTCTTACTTCTTTACTCCTCCCATTTTGCATTTTTTTTTGGTTATCTTATTTTTTCATTGTCATCTTTCTTCTTTAAGTTCCACAAGTTTATTTATAGATGTTTATTTTCCTACTTCTTTACTCCTCTGGTTTTGCATTTTTTTGCTGTTATTTTTTTTTCATCATGTCATCTTTCTCATTTAAGCTCTACAAGTCTTTTACAAGTTGTTTCTCAAATGGAGGTTTTCACTTTTTTGTCTTTTTTTTTTGTTGCTTTCATCTTTTCTTCAAGCTTCACGTTGTTACATATTGTTTTTTTGACCTCATTTCGTTTTAATTTCTTGTGTTTTTCAAGCAACTTATCAAAGGAGTGATGTTTTCTTCATCACCATTCAATTTGGTTTTATGTTTTTGTATGTTTTAAGTTTTTAAAACAAAGTTTTAAGTGTTTTTTTTTTGGAGTTCATCCTAGTTTCATCTCAAAATCCGCATGCCCTCTTTTTTGTTCAGAGGTAAACATCAAAAGCAAAATCTAAAGGACTTAGTGTTGTTTATCCCTAGTTGGAATGAGTGCCTTTGTCACTTGTGGAATCATCATTTTTAAATAGCTAGTTTTGAAAAGTGGGAAGGGACAACGTGAGTGGCATAAGACTTGTTTAGGTACCAAGTGTAATCATAGTCAAATGAGCCAAAGCCCATGTTAGATCCCAATAGCAACTAAAACAATTGTAAATATGTTATGTATCACCATTTGAAAAGCCAATAAATGTGCACATTTAAAAATTAGCCTATTTTCAATCTTGACTACCACACAAATGATGGAATATTGGCTAAATTTTGAACATATTTAACAAGTTTGCAAAAATATTCATTCAAATATATACATATATTAGGGTAAAAGGATTTTTATTGGTTGTATTTAGTAATGTTGTTGGTTGGTTTGAATGTGGTTTGGCTTGTTTATTATGCACACACACACCCCCCCCCCAAGTTGAAGACTCCAATGAAAACTTAATTTGTTTCAATCTAATCATTATGTTCCAAAAAACTTTGAAGTTTAAGCAAATTCAAGTAGTATTGTTTGTAGTTATGGATGATAATAATCAATTACATTTTAAGCTCACATATTGTCTACAAGTTTGGGCAATACAACACAAGGATTTTTTTATTACATTGTGGCTTGTGGTCCAAAATGTGTTTTTAATAAATCCCAATGTTATGCACCATTATCCAATACATTTGTTGTTATTTCATTTGTTGTTAAAATGTGAGTACAATGCTTGACATTTGATTTTTTAGTGACACCCAAGGTTTTGATGTTGAGCATGATTTACAATATCGCATGCAAAATCAAGTGATATGTAATTTGGACCTTTCCTTTTGTTTATGTTGTCTTTTCAACAATGTTAAGTTCACAATGTGTTAGCAATGATGTTGGACCCATGTTTTAAAAGGTTTGGGGTTGTTCATACAATATGTTGGGAAGGAAAAATATTTGTATATTATAGATGAGTATGATAAATATGTGGTGTTTCTACTCTTGGTTCATGCATACAAATATCAAAATTCAAGCATTGCATGTGAAATATTAGATACTACATATACACATCAAAGCACAAAGAATACATCATTGTATGAATTTGTGAAGATTGATTATGACATGGCATTATTAGTTGTTTAAAAATAATTGAGTTATTAAAAAACTAGGAGAATGAACTTGATGATGAATGCAACTTCGTCCCTTGGCATGGTGGAAAATTCATGAAATATGTTTTTATTATTATTTGGGGTTTTTTCCCAATAAATTTTAGGGATTGCTAGCTTTCATATTGAGGTATAAAAAAAATTAATATTGTAGGTATTTGCACAAACCTATAATATTATTGATTGGGGACTGAAAATCTTGAAATGTCTATAAGCATATATAAAAATTCTCTAAATGTGTTGCAACTCTTGTCCTCAAATTGCACTAAATGTTGTAACCTAAGTTCCTTTGAAGTTGCAACAAAGGTATGCATAATATAAAGTCAAGTCAAAAAGAAATTGAACCCTTAGCTTCAAGGGTTAAACATGGGAGATCAAATAAAAATCCATAATGTCAATGATAGCATGGACATTCTTTTTACATGGTATTTAGAGTGTTGTAACCCTAACCTTGGGTTTTCGATTAAACCTAAAACAAAGGAAATAGTTTAATCAAGACATGGTATGGTTCAAACACACCCAATCTAAGTTGGAAAAATGTATGATATGCAAGAAAGGAACCCCTTCCAAGGTTCCCAAATGCATTCCACTTCAAGATTGGGACTTTTGTGGAAGGTAAAATCTTGTTTTGAATGCAATGATGTATAAATCATTGATAATATTTAAATGTAAGTTACAATGTGGTTGACTCACATTTCCCAACAAATAATTATGATGAGAAGTTATGGTCATTTAAATAATCATAAGGAGAGTGAGAAATTTGGTTTCCCTGGCATATAGAATGTCATTTGGGAAATGAAATGATGTTTAATTGGGGAGTTTGATAGGACTTAGAGATCTAATTTCATGCACTATGACATAATGCCTAAGATAGTTTCAATTAGATATGTTTTGAACAATTTGTGATCTCTCAAAGATTTGGGAGCTCAAAGCCAAGGAGTTTGGGATTATATGTTTTGGGAACTATAGGAAAGTGTCCTTGGGATGTTCCCACAATGAGCTATAAAATATATAAAAGGAATAGGTGCTTCCTTTGAATCAAGCCACAATGAATCCAATGTGAATCTATGTTAATCCCATGTCCCAATCATAGTTTTGATTACAATAACCACATTTTTGTTTGGTTTGTGTAATTTTGTATTAATTTGATTAAGATTTGAATGAAAGGTGCCACAACCTAATCTCGAAGAGTTTTTACACAACCATCTAGTCACAATGCAAGCAACTAAAGAGAGCACCTAAAGTTTGAAAGTTTTATGCAATACACCATATTAGGGAATTGCCTTTGATACCATTTGGAAAACCTTTGGGAGCACTTCACTAGATATCAAAGCTTTGGTGGAAGTTTTGATATGAAGATAAACTCATGTTTCAATATAATTACCAAAGAAACTAATTGGAATGGCACAAGTAAATCATGAAATTCCAATTGAACCAAATTTCAAATAATTTTAGGATGACAATGGAACTCAAGTGGGGTCCACTCAAATGGAATCCCAAAATGATTAAGATGACTGAAAAGTTGTTTCATCAATAAGAAACCAAAGTTCATGTAGAAGCACTCATGCAAAAGTTTTTCATTGCTAAACAATTAGTGTTCATGATAACAATGAACTTTTTTTCACCAAAGTAATGAAATGTTGAAAATTGAAATGTTATGAAGCATTGAGTTCAAATTAATTAAACTAGGGTATTTCAATGGTACTTGAAATGTGATAAGGTTGTGGATTCATGGCTTTCAAAAATGGAAGATTGTATTCATGTCATTAAGGTTAATTAAGACATCATGACCTAAAGTTGACACAAACATATTTGAAAGGTTATGCCAACATTGGTGGAGGCAAATACACCATGAACAAGGGAGGATGCATGCATAATCATGGGAGGTGTTCAAGGCTCAAATGGAAGAAAAATCAACATCTTGAAAAATTTCAGCTACATGTCAAAGGTATAAGGTGTGGGACTTTGTGCTAAATGGTTCCAACAATGACCTAAGTTCATCAATATCTACTCTAAGTGTTCACCAAAATATTGTGGGAAACTACAAGGATGGATGAATTTGATGGTTGTGCCTCCTCATAAGAGGATTCGCAACTTGGGGTGAACATACAATGGAAAAAAATTGGCTCACATCCTTGTCCAAGGCCATTATGAAAAAGGGAAGCTTTTTGGATTGGGGAGGGCTAGGAAAACATGGCCAAGGAGGAAAAGATCTTCAAGAAGGTGAGTCTAATATGTTATTGAAATCTTCCAATAATCAAGTTAAAGAGGTTTCAATTTTTAGGGTAGCTCAAAAGAAAATGGGAGATATTTCACTTGTAAGGTAAGTTTTCCAAAAGACAATGATCCCAAATGAAACCACCATGGGAAAGTTCAAGGGGCCCTATTTCAAGGGTAATGAAATTGGCACCGTGTGAAGAAAATTGGGCCCCTAATTGAATCATAGGAAACTAGAGCCTAATGAACATTGATACTTATGAGGTGAAAGTGTAACTTGGCAATGAATTTTTGAAGGAAGCTTTTGTTATTTTAGACTGTGCATGCCCAATTGCTCAATACTAGGGTGATTTTAGATGTTTCTTAAAGTTTGGAATTGGAAAAGCTTATAGATTTGTGGAATTGAATTTAGGGGATTGGGTAAGTTTTTTAGATGACGAATTAGGCTTGATAAGGAGGTCATTTTTTCCTCTCATGGGAGAGAGTTGGCTAGGCACAAATATGATGTACCTTTTGTATGCAAATGCAAGGAAAGTTGCTAATTTTCAAAATGTTTGTTTGGGTAAAATTTGACAATAGGAAGAATCAACGAGGATGATACAAGTATCTAAGTTTGACCAAGGTCACTCCATTTGGGTTATTTTCAATTGTGAATTTTGTTTAATGGAGATGTTGCAACAATGGTTATTGTTTTTTTTTTGCACATTACATATTTGTTGCTGCTTATGTGAAAGGCATGAATGGTAGTCAGTGTGTTGAAATATTGAGCAAGGCCATTCCATTTGGAGCTATCGTTTAGTTGTTGATGAGGTGACAAAACACTACAAGGAAACCTTTTTATCATTTTTGGGTCTTGTATTATAATATGTATAATATAATGGCTCCCAATTTAGGTTTAACTTTTGACGTTTGAACTTTATAATTTTGATTTTCACACAACTACTATTATTCTATATTATTTGATTAAAAAATGTTAAACAATGGTATATTTATGGTATACATGTACAACAAAACTTATTTCTCATTTCAACTTGCATTACTATTTGTGTTTCATTAACCATTCAAATAAGCATTTGAAATGGATTTTATGTTCATGTCTAATTTATAATTTTTGTAACCTTCCATTTAAAAATGATTGTTTGTCAAATTTTCAATTATCACATATTTATGATCAATGCCTTGAAAAAACCCATATGATACAAAATTTATCAAACTTTTCATATGGTTCACAAACATGGTTTAATCATGTGTAATCACATGGTTCAATAGATACTACAATTTTCATAATGATTACAAACAATTTCCATGTATATATACACACACATTTAATTACATAATTACAAATATATTTTAGTAAAAATATATTCCAAACCATTGTAAATATTATTAAAAAAACCTATTATATTGCTTGGGGTTACATACTATCATAATATGCAAAAAACATTATGAAACCTCTTTTAAGTTTTGACATGGTTTAAGCTCAAAAAAAATATTGCCTATGTCAACAATATGAAGTGACTATATAAAGGGGGCCATCATAGTTTGCTTTCCCCCAATGTAACTTAACGAAGATGTTGGAACACTAGTTATAATTTTGTAATTTTTATTTCACTACACAATTTTTGACTATATTTGTCAAGTTTTCATGTGCATGAAAGTAGTTCAACTATTGGAGATTCTATTTTTGATAGATAATGAAAAAAGTCCTATATAATGGACTTTGGTTCCTTGGGGGCTACCCTTACCATGATTGGTTTGAAAAGAATTGGTCATCAATCATCACTTCCACTAAGCTCCAAATTAGGAACTCAAAATTGAAAGATTATATGAATAATAATAATTATTATCCATTTCTACAAAACAATTTGTCCATAATCAAGTCTCAAGTTAAAGTTAATTGGAACGGAACCAAGGATTAATTGAACATGCCAAACATAAATACTTAAAAAAAATAATTCAATAGGAAATCACTTGACAATTGAAGCCCAAATTGAAACAAGAACCAATTTCCATTTTCATTTAGAAACCCACCTAGGACTAGAACCTTGACCCTAGTTTAGTTGTAGACCCCCCCCAAAACCAAAGGTTATCTTTAAAATGCAAGAACCACCCAACACAGGTATGTTCCGTAGCGTAAAGGACCATAGATAGGCAAGAAAAGGAATCACTAGGTTGGTTTGTAGGCCAAGCCATAGGGATAAAACTCAAAACAAAATGCACCTGATTGGCACATTCCGTGGCGTAATGTGGAGACCATAGATAGGTGGGAAACAGCAGTAGAGTACCATAGGGGCCACAACAAACCAGCACCCACCAGTGCACCATGAAGGATGAATGATAAATGGTGAGGAAACAGTTCTCTGTTGGGTTTCAGTTCCCTAGCTAACCATGGTGGTTAGCTCAGTTGCATTTTTTTTTCCTACCTACCTACCTACCTACTAACTAACAACCCACAAGCAAGTTGTTAGTAGGTAGGTAGTAAAAACAGCCCTTACATATGTATAAACCATCTACTTACCTATTGTAGTAGTTACCTATTTTCCTACCTACCTACCTACCTATGTACGAGAGCTATTTCCTACAGAATTGGTTACCAAGGTGAAACCAAATATGAACTCAGGTGAGGTTCATCCACAAACTGAGTAATAACAACCATCCAGTGGATGGTGCACTGGTGGTGGGGTGCTAGTTCACTGTGTGGCCGACCATAGGTCGGTAGGAAATGACAGAATCAGCCCCACCCAACTCCCTGATTCTGCCATGCAAAGACATCTTGTAAAAAAATGCAGAATAATTAATTAATTAATGATATGGTCCCTTTACATTCTAGAGAGGCCAGCATCCTTGAAAGGTCCAATTGGTGTGATTAAAAAAAAAAGGGGGGGGGGGAGGATTCCTTTAATAATTAGGTATGTTCCCTTTACATTCTAGAGATATAATGTCCTTTGGTCCCTTTACATTCTAGAGCTATAATGTCAAGGGAACAAAGGACATTATATCTCTAGAATGTAAAGGGACCATACCTAATTATTAAAGGAATACCCCCCTTTTTTCTTTTTTTTAAAATCACACCAATTGAACCTTTCAAGGATGCTGGCACAGGACCCAATTTTGGTCCCCATATCCAGAAGAGAAATCAGCATATCTTTCTCCAAATATTTTTGGTAGTGAGTGCATTCACTATACATATACCCAATTTCTACCTTCCTAAGAACACCCTACCTATTTTACCCCTTTCATGACCTAAAAAATGACATTTCCACCAAACAAAAAAAAGGCTTTTGGCCAAGGAGTCTAGAATGTAAAAACATGTAAATTTAGGCCCAAGAGGCCTCATTAAAAAATGTGAAAGTATCAACTAGTGTTGCGCAAATATATCATTTATTCAAATATGCTTGCCGGGTATGGGTGGGATATATATTTTTATTTCATTTTATTTTCTCAAAATCAATATACCCTAATCAAATGCATACTCAAAATCATATAAAATTTTAAATATATATCCATTTCATAGCCTTGGATATATCTCACAAATATTCATATCTATGGTCACGTATGTTCTCAAACTTAGATAAATTTTTGTTATGGTAAGTCTCATCTAGACCTTAAAATTGTTGTCAATGTTACGTGTAATCGTTGTGCAATGTGTTGCAATATTGAGAAAGAGTGTGTCTCTTTATGACTTGGAGATGTAAAAACAAATTTCTTAAATCAAATTGAAGAGGAGTTTGAAGATCAATTAAATTGTCATGTTTAGCTTGTTGATATGATAATTTTTGATTTGCATTTATGTTTAGCATAACAAGTGGCATGTTGTCCGATTTGATTTCAATGCCTTATCAATTTCCCTTCGTTTAGGAATCAAAAATTTTATGCAATTTTATTATTGTAATTTGACATCACATGTGTGCATTTTTGTCCCACTAGATTTAAGAATGTGAAAGCTCTCTAAATAAATTTCAAAGTGTGAAAAGAAAATTCCCATTTTTTTATTACATAAAAGTAAAATCATTTACATGAAAAAAATGACGCAAATTCACCAAAATGCAAAGGAAAAAAAATCCAAATTGCCAGAGTTTTATGATGAGGTCCAGTAGGTAGCCAAGAATAAAAAAGGATTCTGGTTTTTTTTCTACTTTCATATCTAGTATGTAGCCAAATCTGGCTAAATAATCTTATGGATGATTGCCACTTTAGCTACATCACAAAATTGAAAAAAAAAAAAAAAGTGCTTACAGTGTCACATTAGAGATCATATTGCCATTAACACACCACATCCATCCCCAATTTTATAATCATTACTATCCAAAGCTATTATTGTTTTTGGCTTGCCAACAACGTTGTGAAACCTTAAAACTCAATTCCTTCTAGCCTTGAACTTTACTTTAAGCTACTTTCTCACCTATGTGCTCAAACTTGACCAAAAATGAGTCCACAAAAACCACCATTGCATACATAGACACACCATTTTGGACTTCTTTGCATACACATAAATCAAATAAGAAGACTTGTTAGAGTTAAATTGTCGGAGTTGCTGAGGAAGCAATGGATCCTCTATTGCTTAATAATGGCACAAAACTTTTGGAACTCCTTTGTTATCATGGCAATGGTTCAAAAGTCTTTGCAAGGCATTGCCCAGATGATACCATTATCAATCACGTGGGATTATTCCTTGAAGCAGTTTTCAAGCTGAGAACGAACCCAATGCATTATACTTCCTTACAAGCTGTTAGCCTATGGTGTCCACTGGAACGACAAACACAAGCATGTTAGACCCCTAGCACATGCAATCACCTAACTGCAAAAATTGTAAAGCACAATAGCATAGCAACCATAGCATAAAGCATGGACCATTCACCCAAAGAGACTCAATCATATAAGCTTATGTGATTCCATAGCAAAACATTATTTCATGTGGAGATGCCTTGCAAAAGATCAAAATACACTTTGCGAAATATCATGCACCTTTTTCATAACTTTGACTTACCAAAATTAAAGCATCTTTTAAACCAATATTGTAGCTTGTCAGGATGTCAAGTGTCAATTCCACCACACTAATCCCATAAGACATGTGCCATCAATGTATCAAATTGGATATGGACGAGATGATATCTAATTTGTGGCAATTGACAATTGACAATTGTTCATCACAATGTGAAATTTGACCACAAACACATGATGCATCCCTTAATTAAAAACAAATGACCATTTTTTCCAACAATACCATAAAACACAAAAAAAACCTAATTTGATCACTTAAAACTACATTCATCTCAGAGCAATTCCACCAGTTCTCAATGACCTTGCAAATCAAAATTGGGTGAAGAAACTGGCTCAGCAAAATGGTTTTCGCACAGCAAAACCTAATCCCTGCCACAGAAGAGTGCAATAAATGTGATCTGACTGTTGCTCCCTGTTTGAGATTAGCCAATCATTATAATTGGTCCAGGTGATTTGCTATAAGCAGTCTCCCATCTACTTGCAGTCCCAGTTTTAATTTTATGGCTGGGGTTGGGTAAAAAAAAGAAAAAACTAAACTAATCTCGGATGTGAGATTTTTTTTGCAGGGTCATCCTGCTGCGCACAGCTGGACATGCTCTTATAGGACCAACATCGCAATCTGCAAACTCATTGCCAGTTTTACAACTCTTGGAATGCTCTTTCCACATCCCCTTGCAGCCACCAACAATGTCTGAATAAAGAAAATTCTTCATGTTGCTACAATTCAGCTCCTCAGATACCATCTTCATGTCCCACTTCCAGCAGTTCCATCCATATGGAAGTAAAAGGACCATGAACAATTTGATCCTTTGCTTGACTATGGAGACTGGTTTGTAACAGCATCATCCACTTGTTTAGCACAAGATAACAGTTTTAAAAACTTGTTAGAGCAGAGAAATTAACCTAATTGACAATGCTAGAATCAAACAATGACCTTTATATCACCAAAGATGAGACATTTTAGGCAATTTAATTACCTTTTAGTGAAGCTCAGGATCCTACTTTGATATACCAATTCTGCATCCCATCATATCCAGCAAAGAATACTCACCTCTTCAGAAGTTCACGCCAACCTACTTTTGTTGGATTCTCTACAATAGACCTGTGGTATCTGGAGATAGATCTCCAACTTCAGCAAGGATGTAAATTTTCCCCAGCAATTAGGGCTCTCTCAAACAACCCTTTAAATTGCTCCAAGCTTCCTATACTGCTTTCAACAGCATACTAGTATTGACATGATTGATGTTTGTATACAAGTGCCTAAAACAGCGAATGACAGAATCTGCTCATTTACAGAGTGAAGTTTTACAACTGGTAGCCACATTAAGAGAAGCCAAAACCTTCAGCAATGTGGCATTCAGTGATTGCGTGCAGCCTTGCATGCATGATCTGGTAAGTAGGGTAGGGTGGCAGAACCAGCTGGTAGAAGCAGGTATGAGCAGTTGGTAACCAGGAAATGTCAGTGTGTGCCTTGTGGATGTGGAACTTGGATGAAAGCCCTGCAAACCCCTCAGCTGGCAAGTGCATCAATGATGTTGAGAAGAAAAGTAACCTTCTTTGCTGCTCTGCTGACATTTTCTCTGCCACCTGTCACATTTGGTGTTCCAGACTGCCACGTGTCAAGACCAAAACCATTATGTTCAAGCAACTACAGATCTAATAAAAAACTCCCTAGAGCTCCAAGGGTGTTGCACTTAGCATGGTTCAAGATTGTGAAGAAGCAACAATTAATGTATAAATGAGGTGGTCCATCTAGCTTTTCCCTGGACTAGATTTCAGACAAAGAGTACTTCATAAAGGATCAGAGGCTCCCACTACAACAAACAGGAAGACAATGTCAAAGACTTATAATAGGGTGTTCAGAATTGCATGCTACATGTTTGTGCAAAGTGATTTACTCTCACCTGCCAGAACCAGATTATTTGCTCATCAGTAACACTGTAGTCATGGTACTCTGTGTGGGCCTTCCAATCTTCCAAGGAGACATCACGGTCCTTCCCATACAGCATAAGATCCAGGTCCTCAGGTTCAAGAGCTTGTAGGAACTGTTGATGGGTGGCATTTACAAGCAAGTCTGATAATCCCTGTGAGAATGACTTCACCTGCTCAGCAACTGAAGCCACCAAACGACGCTGCACAAACAGTTCCACAAAAACACGCCGATTCTTGCTACTCACGGGCATATCCTTCCCACCCATGCAGAGTTCCATGATCTTGTGCGTTCCCAACTCCTCAACTTCACTCACAAATGTAAGCCCAAGGGAATCGGTGTCAACCACATCAGGCTCCATTTCCAGAATCTTCTTACAGCTTTCATATAGAGAAGGATCTGCATCTTTGGCATCTTCCCACAACACTGGAAGCCCTGCCAACTGCTTGAAAAAGGTGAGGGCAAACACTACATCGACTTGCACCCGGTGCATAAGTGCAAGGGCTATCACTCTCCCGCAAAATCTAAAGTATGTGAGATGCCCAGGGTTCACCCCTGATGCTGCAAAACAGAAAACATGAAAAGTTGAGAAGAGAATTGTTTGTCAAAAGGCCTACTCATCTACTGTTGAGAGTTACTCTTGGAGACATCAACATCAATGAACAGAACCAAAAAAATTGAGTACCAATTATGAAGGCCGTCACATAATTATCCCCAATATACCTTCCCTCCCATCCTCCATCCAGTCAGTCTCAACCACACAGAGATGCCAGTTCAAATTAGGATTAAGGTGCATGGGAAGCAACCAACCCACATTCATGGACATCCAGGCAAGCCTGACAAACATTTCATACTCCACTCTGGTGTGCAGCTATGGAAAAAGCCGTTCAAAGTGTCACATATTCCAGAGATTGCAAGGCAGAATCCAACTCACCAGGATTGGGGAAAAACCTGCGTCGGTCATTTGGGCAAGCCAAAAAAAGTGCGTTCTGCGGGTTGAAAATCTCTCGACAAATCATGGAAAACCACTCTCTCAAAACTCCTGGCCCAGTCGCCTCCTCAGTAGCAAACTCGACTGAGATCCCTCCTTGCAGAACCTCAGGTTCAACATATGCAAGAAGCTCAAAAGAGTCAGTCAAAAGCTGCCCACGATGCACCACTATCTCTTGCCGCTCATCATGATCATCCTGAGGCTCAGGAAGCATGGCCATGACTAGCCGCCTCTTCGAGTCAAAGTCCAACAGAATCTTGTGATCCAACAGCCACAGATCATCATCCTGCAAAACCTAAAGCAGATTCTAAGTCTTACATATATGCAGAAACATAATCTACAGTTTTGTGCTCCATATAGAATCTTGCAGGCAGAAAGAACTGCCTACATGATGATTGGACTTAACAGAGTCAAAAATTTAATAATCTTCCTTACTACAAACTTAAAAGCATGCTCAGAATAGAAATCTGGTAATAAACACTCATTGACCACTGCAACATCAACAAACATCATTGCTCATTCACAGTGTAGAATGTCATCAGCTTGAGAATCCAACATGCCCTCACATCACACAAAATCAATAAATTGACAGCCCACCTTTCACAAGGCTAACCTGACTAGTTCAGTCTTTCTGTTCAGGATTGCAATTGCGAATCATGTGCTGCTTAAAGCTTCCAACACCATACGGCCAAAAGTGCCCTACCTGCCACTGTGACTGCCTGATCAGGACATTCAAAGAAGACTGGCGCATGTGCAGCATCTCCAGCAGGTCTGTCATAGCCCCTTCATAAAGCTTTGCAACAGCATGCAACCCCTTCAGCACTACAAGAAATGGTGCTAGTGCAAAGGGGCGTTCCTCTGATGGTGAGATACATTTCCCTTCTTTCTGTTGTTCTGCCTGTCTTTCTGCCACATGGCCAACTGCTTCCAAGCAGTTACCAATCTCTTGCAGCAAATCTTTGAACAGCTGACGCAACCATCCATGTGACCCAATCTCAGCTCCCACAGCTGCTGCTATGTTCCCAATTATGTTGCTCTCTGGAAGACAAACCCCAGCAACCAAAATTGTCTCAAAAGAATGACATATGATAGTCTCATGGCCAGCATGAACATGAGAGAAACTGACTGAAACATTCAGATGACTAGCAGACAGTCCACTTGGCAATAAGAGACATCTCTGGACTTTGTTGGTCTGTGAAAAGGATCAACAAGCCCTGATATTATTCACTCCACAAACACATGTCACGTACTCAAATAGACCACAAGTTACAGTTCAACACAAGCATGCATCCTGCCACAAAGTTGTCCTGCAGCAAAGTTGTCCTGTAACCTGAAAGTGAAAGACGGGCAATGTTATGACATCCTTGCAGGCACAAAGCTTTTACCTGACTGTAATTTACACGAGACCTCACCAGACAGTGGCTCTTCAGAGTCCCCAAGAACATCAAAATCTTGTCTGCACATGGGGGGCAATTTTGGAGCTGCAACCCACCCTGTGCTACAGGCTAGTCCAGAACCCTCAATTCCCTTGCAAACTTCCATAGCTTTACAGAGTGGTATAACAAATGCTGTAAAATCCTTGGCTTCCTTGACATATGAAGAGAAATTGATGGGTGCGTCTGTAGCTGCATACTCACTGGCAGTCCGGCGCAGATTGGCAGTAAGGCGCAACGAGAGCTCAGTAACAAAAGGAGCAAAGTCATGCACAATACTCTCTGCTTTAGCCTCATTGAAGTAGGGGCTTCCATGTGCCATCCCCACAGTATCCAGCAGGCGAGCCAGGGCATTGCGGCACAAAGGATAAAGATTGTGATTAGGTGCACTCTTGGCTAGAAGCTTGCAAAAGTCCAGGAGCAGGGGTGCACAATGACAGTGGATGTGGGGAGGCAAATACTCATCATTTGATGAAAGGAACAGACTAATGGAATCCTCTGCACATTCTCTGTTACTCTCAACTGGAGAGAGTAGCAGCATCACTAATGCTAATGTTGCTCCTGCCAGCTCAAAAACCTGCAAAAGTACAACTTCCCCAGACATCCTGTCAGTGAATAATGTAGCTTTCACACAATGAGAGAGAACAAAGCATACTCTTGTGCCAAACACCCATATCTCAGTCCCTTATGGGCTGCATCAAGTTTCGGCTGTTCATCAGTTACACAAGATCTGCCCTGAAGAACTCATCTCAAACCAAAGTCAATAATGCCATTCTGAAGAGCCCATTGTAATGACCACAGGTCCACTCCACAAACCCTAACCTGCATGTGTTCAGAGACTGGGACTGATTTTGAGGCCATTTTCAAGAACTCCTGCACACTTGCACGGATACAATCCTGGAAATGCATCAGCTTCAACCCAACCTGGCCCTGATCTACTCCACATATCTGTCTGATGGTCGCCACAAGATCATTAATGAGCTGCCATGATGCAGGAAGTGCAGTGCTTCTCATCCGTGCCACCAAATACAGAGTTGAATCATCAACAACTTTGCAGTCTTCCAATGTTTGATCTTGTTGCAGCTGCAGTCGACCAAATATCAACCTTTGTTCAGAGACAGGGAGTCCAGTCCTCAAGAATATCTGCTGATAAACAGATTCAACCAAATCGGATCCATGGGCATGGAGCACTATGGTGCGTCCATCCATGTATGTCCGAACAAAAAATTGCAGTTGCGTAGGCTGTGCTTCCATGCTTGTAGATGGTTGTGCTGGATTCCTGCAAACTCCATCTATGTTATTTCTACTGCTGACTCCCCCAAATGCACTTGAAACATTGGTGCTCAAGGTATTTTGGCTACTACTAACACTAGACTCTCCAAGCACACTTATCCCACTGTTCACACAGCCATAAACACCACTAAATGACTCCTCATAAGCTACTGTTAACCCGTCTCTTTCCACCTCTCTTCCCCAAAAACCATCCAGCTCTGTTTCCTTTCCTATCTCAAGCTCCCTTCCTGCAATATCATCTGCACCTCCAACAGTACTCTCTGGATCAATTTGGCCTGTCTCAGTTTGCAGTGACTCATTCTCATCCCCTCCAATACCATTTGACAATCCGGAAGTAAATCCTGAGAGATTTCCTGAGCTTCCTCCAAGTCCAGCATAGGCACTGCTACCAGAATCAACCACCCTTGACCCTATAAAAACTAATTGAAGGTCAGTGCTATTATCATCACTTCCCTCCACCATGTTTCCATCATCCCCTCTACCATTCTCATCGATCAATTCCAGTAGCCCTTTGCTGCTAGCATTCCTAAATGGTTCTTCTTCCCATGCTGAGTCATCATCGATTGCAAAGTTTCCACCCTCATCCCTCATTTGATTTTCCCCTTCAAGGGCCTGTGCCTCCCCAGTAGTACCAATAATATAACCCTCATACCGTTCTCTTCCACTTGATTCAGCAATGTTCCTCCCCTCCTGCACTTCCTCCCAGGATTCCCTCCGCACCCGAACCTGCAAAGTAAGATTGAAAGTGTGACAAAGGACCATGCCAATCTTTTGCAAGGGAAAAAAAAAAGCTTCTGGGTTCAGACTTCAGGCATTCATGTCTAGTAGAGTAGCAAACGCTATACAGTTGTCGTTGCTCCATGAGTGCTGTGCATCATCAAATGAATTAGAGAATCATCATCCAGCACAAAGACATGACAATTGCTGGCCCAATGCGTCTGTGTCATTAGAAAAAGGATCTGTGTTGTTGTTACCCTAACCTGGGACGCTGCAGAAATGGCCGATTCAGCCATTCCGATTTCAAACTCCTCGAGTTTGCGTTTGCTTGATAATGTGCGCAAGGAGGCCGTGGACTGCTGCACCAAAGCATGTGTTCGAGCCGATATCATGAAACCTCTTTCTGCATTTCTATCGCCTCCTCCTCCTCCCTCTCTGTCTACTACTACTACTCTCTCTATTCCCCTGTCCCCCACAGCTAACACGGTTCCTACAGCAGCAGCAGGAACATGAATGAGAGAGGAGGATTGTAACGACGGCTGCTGCTGCTGATGCAACGACGCCACCACCCTATCGTCTTCTCGTAGAGCTATCACCTCCATGTTAGGTTAGGGTTGGGCTCTTCTTTACCGTAAAGTGCACGAAGAAGAGGGACGACCAACGACGAGGAGGAGGAGGAGGAAGCTTTAACGCATACACCCCTAGACAGCAAAACCACAGACAAAAACAGCGCCACAATAGCCGATACAACTACCACCCATCTCTTCTACAATTCATGTTATCATCGTGTGAACCCTTTTCCATCTCTCCTCCTGTTGGTTCTTCATCTCGAACTCTTCGACACCCAAAGCCACCACATCTGCGCTATCTTTTTTGTTGGGGGTGTTTTTTTGTTCTTGTTGTCTAAGTACCGACTCGTCCGTCATTCACTGGCTACCGCTTCCCTTCATCTGCTTCGCAACCTCAAACTCAAATGACCCTGAAGCTATGATGATGATAACTGTCCGCCTGTTGTGCGATACGGAACAACAACAACAACTGCTTGCAAAATTACCATCTATGTACATGAGTAGGGATTATTGCTAGGCCAGTAGAGAGAAGAGCAACAAAAGAAGAGATCAAAAGGAAGGACCCAAAACCAAAAACCCAACAGAATAAGAAGTAGAAGAGAAGGACGATGATGATGATGGCAAGCGTTGTCGTCGTCGTCGTCGTCGGTGGAAGCCGCCATCCAGACCCAAATTACACACAACCTAGTAGAAAGAAAAGCATGAGTGGCCAGAGAAGAAAAAAAACGCCCAAAAAAACACTAACCCAAACGCAAATCCGGAGAAGGGGCAAAAAAAAACGAAAAAGAGGCTCCAGTTGGTCACGTGATTGTAAAGACTTGGAGCACAAGTACTTTATTTATGGAAGTCTGGAGCAAGGTCCCGGTGGAACCGAAACTGAAACCCGCAAGAAACAACGGGTGTGTCACACTTTGGCCTTGCCATTTACATTAAAACGTAGTATCTTAAGGCAAAAGAAGAATTATGGAAACTCAAATATTTCACCATGCCAAAATATAATCTTCAAAAATGTCCTCTAAAAGAAATCCAAAATCCTTCACGATATTATAAATTTATAATATTCTCAAGTTTCAACACAAGCCAAAATATCATGTTTCAAAAATCCTTGTATAAAAATAGACCTATTGTTGCCTAGGGGCCAAAATCCCTTAAGCTACTATATACTCTATAATGAATCTAAACACAATATCCTTGCCAAGGCCAACAAAGCCCCCCCCAAAAAAAGTGAAAAAAAAAGGGTGGGGAGAAACCGTGAGCATGGAGAGAGGAGAGGGATGAAAGGATAGCGTGTGAAACCTGCTTTACTTTGTTTGTTTGTTTGTTTGTTTGTTTGGCGCAAAATTGGGAAGGAAGGTTTTATTTTCAGACAGACCGGACCGACTAGTTTGCAAGGGAGGTTCTTCTACGATTGGGTTCCCTTGAGGGAGGGCAGCCTCGGGTTGTTCCCCAACTTCAGGAGAACTCACGAGTACAGGTACAGACAGATTGACTAGTTAGTAATTATAGGGAAGGTTCTTGTACGAGTGGGTTCTCTTGAGGGGAGGGTAGCCTTGAGGCTGTGAATCTGAGGGCGTTCCCGAACTTATGAGAACTCATGAGTACACGAACCTCCACCCACATAAATGACTCTCTTTTGACACGAATGTGGGAACAACTCTGAATAGGAGGACCTCCCCCCTAACATAACTCCTCAGGGTTCTTCTCCTTGGGGGGGGGGGGGGGGGGGGGGGTAACAAAACACAATATAATATTTTTTTTTTTTTTTTTTTATAAAAAAAAAAAATATATATTTTTT
>Ga0116227_10004473_pt1 | contig 30333 bp, 29 predicted proteins | sample S1TSphgellanicum_FD_89693 | JGI IMG/M metagenome (GOLD analysis project Ga0116227, IMG submission 89693) | Host-associated microbial communities from peat moss isolated from Minnesota, USA - S1T2_Fb - Sphagnum magellanicum MG | ecosystem: Host-associated > Plants > Peat moss > Unclassified... | reverse complement strand
TGCTAGGACGAGCCACGGGCAACACGGACACACAAGACTCACCACGGCCCGGACTTGGGGGAAGCCACCACCTTCCCCCTTATAGTATACTCTGTAGCTCTCCACGGAGGCTACATCCAAATGACTATTTTTCCTGGGACTCCTGAGTGGGAGTCCCGAAATCGCGCCAAATGGGACTCCCGGGACTTTGGAGCCCCATAACTTTGCGAGCAGACCTCAGATCGCAATGCGGTCTGAAGCAAAGTTGTAGCTCTCGTCGAGAGCTTTTCAACGATATGTGGCACGCCCCATGCAGCTCAGTAAATCGGGTCGATTCCCGACTTTTTGTGGTCGAGAGTCAAACTGGCAGTTCGACTCCCGGCCCTTCTTTTGGCCATAACTTGTGTTTCAGATGTTCAAATGAGCAATGCGAGCCCATTTTAGACATCTACGCTTCAAGATCTTTCCAATGATATACAGAACTTCACAAGACATTAAGGTTTGACCCCTTTAATTGCTCTATGAAGTTTCGGAAGTCCACCGGGACTCCATCTCCCAAAGTGGGAGTTGCTTTGGGAGTGTGAGTGTTCACTCCCTCACACTCCCTCACACTTTCTTGCACTCCCGGGAGTATGTGATGTGACTCCCGGGCTTCCTTTTGCCTTGACTCCCGAGCTTCCTCTTGGCTTAACTCGCGAGCTTCCTCTTGGCCTGCACCCTTGCAATTCCCTTTGCCTTGGTCGCGAGCCCAAAGCTAGGGTTACGACATTAGGTTCCATGTTTTACGTGAACAAATACATGTTCTCTCAACACCATCTCTCCAGTCCTCATGATGATAAGTGGATATTGTGTTTACAACATAGGGTATTTGCACTTTGGCAAACATAATCATTGTTGACTCAACTCATGTAAATCTTGTTTCACAAGTCGTTTCTTCCTAAGGAGTGGATGTGACCATGCAACTCAAGCAAAAATTGTGTCACATCGCGACTGACAACCTAAGGATGATTTCATCCCTCTAGCGATAAAAATATTTAGATGTTTACACCAACAAGTAAACAACTTCCTTCATTGATGTGTCAACATGGCATGGTCAACGAAAGGTTCTAGAGGTCCTTTTCTTTCAATTATACGTTCATTTTATTGGCAGAAGGTATTAGTAGTTCTTCAAAAAGTTCATGTCGTCACTATCTTGCATCGAGCAGTTGTGGCAATAGGAGAAGCCTTTTCTAAGCTTGGTGTCCTTCTGGGTTTTTCACTCATCTCCTTGCACGACTTGTTTTGTGCTACTGGTGATGGGTTTAAGTCCGAGGTTTCATGTTTTCTCCTCTTAGGGCTTGCCATTGTGCATTTTGCACTTTGGGGTCTTGTTTTTAGTTTGGACTTTGATCCTTTCTTTTTTCTTCTCTTGTTCCCTCATAGTGTGTTTTTCCTTTATTTATTTATTTATTTATTTATATAATATGGGTTGAAGCCCACATGTGGGAACATTCACAGAATGTGGCACTGAACTCACCTACTCCCTCACCCCTAGGCCCCTTATTTGGGGAATTGCCCCACCCTGGGACTTTAACCCTACACATAAATACACCAATGTGAATCTCAGCATCCAACATAGTAGATCTTTAGTGGATTGATTTTCCCTTGCACCTGTAGTTGTGATGACCATGGACAATTTACATCTTATAGCTGTATATTTTTGTTCTTTCTCCCTTATTGCTATTTAGAAAATGTGTCGAACTTGGATCTTGTTAGCCTTCTCTTTGGGTGAATTAGCTTAGCATTATTAGTTTGCCTCTTTGAAAATTTGCACCCAATTACAAGTCCCAGTTCTTGGGTAGTGCAATTAGCCAGTGTCTGTTGAGCTTGTCACCATTTAGAAAGCTTTTGTCATAAGAAAAGTTGGTGGGAACACAATTCCCAACAGACTTCTTATAGGATCAAGTGTTTTCTGCTACACAGCAGATGAGCAAGATTTGAGGTTTAGCATAAAGCCCCAGAGAGGGGGGCCTTGGGCTTTACCCTACACTACACTTAAGGAGTAGGTGTCAGATCCTTTCTCTTTTCTCGGAGAGAGATTGAGGTATGTAAGGTGCCCTCCAAATGCACTAGAAATTTCTCGAAGTGCTTTCTGTATTGAAAGCAGCGAAGAGAAGATATTGACATAAGTAAGGTGGCCTCCAAATATACTAGAAATTTCTCCAAGCGCTTTCCATATTGAAACTCCCCAAGAGAAATGTATTGGTTGGATTTGCATTACAATTAACATGAGTATTTGCTCAATAAATTACTTGCATTTCAATTGCAGGACTACAAATCCCAGTATGAACACTTATATTGGAAGGAAAGGTCCAAGTAGTGGTGGTGGTGGCTTTCTTGCCAATCCATACCCAAGCTCAAATCCAGCAAGACCAAGAGGAGATGCAGCATTGGACAAAAATGCCCATACTTCTTTTACTGAGAAGGAAAACCCCATCCAAACAACAAATCATACCTCAAGATTGAGTGAAGATTGCAAACCAAAAAAATTTGTACCTCAAGCTTGCAATTACAATTGCAAGCTGAACCAGAAGCCAGCAATCTTCCTTTATTTCTACTGGACAAAAAAAGCAGCAGATTGCAGCTCGTAAAAGGCAAAGGAGAAAACACCAAGTCCATGTCTAGAAGCAATCCACACACCACTTCAGAGTGCTTTATTTTTGTATAGAATCCATTCAGATCCTCTATTGCTTCTCCCGAAGAAGGTAGTCTCGAGAGGGAGAGCAAGCAGCTGAAGATGGAGAGCAAGCAATAGCCCTCCCTACAGCCATTAAGAAACCAACACTCAGTCTTTACACAGTTGTCTGCAATCTCCATCTTCATCTTCTGGAGCAGCAGCAGCTGGAGATGAGCTTCTTCTTAGTTCCCTACATCATCATAGCTTCTCTTTGTCTCTCTCTCCAAATGGACATGCATCCGTTCTCAGAGAAAATGCATGTGGCTCCTTATGTCTCAACCCTATCACTTATTTTGTTTGTGCCACCACTGGTGTAATCTTCACTATCTTTGCCATCTTCACTCAACTTCTTGTGTGTTTCCTGTGTTCAGAGTCCTTTTTCGTTCTTGCAGGGTTGATCATTCCTGTTGTTAACTGTTTGTTTTCTACCTCAAGGCTGGTATTTCAATTTCAAGTTGAAGAGAAGAAATCTGAGCTTTGCCTTCTTGAACACCATTTTTTCTTTTGCTTCTTTTGTGCTAAAGCTACAATGTTGCAAAGCTCAGAATACATTACAAGATGGGGGTCTTGGCCGTTGTTATTACTTTCTTGGCACTTCAGGAAACTTGCTCCATAGGGTTCTGCCATCGACGTAAAGCCGGCATGGACGACAAGAAGAGCCTGGCTTGTTGATGAGGCTGCTGCTGGCGATGTTCTTCCGCTTCTTCTCCTCCTCCTTGCGTCGTCAATTGTTTAGGGTTTGAGCTGCTGTTCCAATCTGCCTCAAGCTTCCTGTATAGCACTACCCACGGCGCTTGCTCTGCTTCTTTCCAACCTTTTCCAGTCAGCTGCACACTATTCACATACCCAAAAACAGAGTGTACTCTCTTCTTCAACACTTGTGCCATCATCTTCATCATCAACAACAACACTGCTACTCCGCTTCTTCTTTCATCTTTACCCACAATTTCTGTTCAAACCTTGAAGAAGAAACCCAAGCAAACCCTGAAGCTGCACGTAACCAGATGATGATGATATTACCTGCAAGTAGATTACACAACAACTTCCAATTCAGAGATTTTCTTGCTTTTTTTTTTCCGGGTTGCAACAACAAATGCAAAACAACATCCAAACAGAATTTGCAATCAATCTCTCTACTCAGGACCCAACATTAGTTCCCCTTCAAAACGGATCTTGGGATGACAACAACTTCTACTACTACTACTACTACTACTACTACTCATAGTGCAATGGCTCTGTCCCTTATGGCAATGTTCTATGAAATTCCCAAAAATGAACTTTGGTCATGACTCCATTGTCAACAAGAAGTACTACAACAAAGTGCTCACGGTGCAATGGCTTTGTCCCTTATAGCAAGTGTAAATATGAAATGTTCTATGCTTATGGCAAGTGTGAATATGACATGTTCTATGAAGTTCCCAAAAATTGAACTCATAGTTTTGTGTTGTAACAACACACTTGTGGATAGTCTTCAATATGTGGGACCAAATCAAAAACTAGATCATTCCATAGTCTGTCCCTTACAAGCAAAGAGAGAGAGAGAGACAACAAACATCTAGTGGATAGTCTTCAATATGTGGGACCAAATGAAAAACTAGATCATTCCATAGTCTCTCCCTTACAAGCAAAGAGAGAGAGACAACAAACATCCAGTGAACATTCCTCAAAATGTGGGACCAAACGAAAAATCATTCCATAGTTTCTCCTTACAAGCAGAGAGAGAGAGAGAGAGATAACAAACATCTACTGAACATCCCTCAAAATGTGGGACCAAATGAAAAACTATGTACCATATCCTCTCCCTTACAAGCAAGAGAGAGGCAAAGATGAACATATCCTCAAAATATGGGACCAAATGAAAACTACATGGTCCTATAGTCTCTCCCTTAACACACAAACCAACAAACACACCTAATGAACATTCCTCACAAAATTGTGGGACCAAATGAAAAATACCTAGTTCCCTAGACTGACTCTCTCTCTCTCTCTTACTTACATGCATGAGTCAGCAAATGCTCTCTCCATCAATGTCAGTTGACAGTTGACATTGCTGTGTGTGCAGATCTTGTTGCAACAATATCCTCGTTCTGCAAATCCTACCCAAATGTGAAAAATAATAATAATAAAATCTAAAGCTGAAAATTCTGCTTACCACAACTGTCCAAGCCAAGAAATTTTGACATATTGAATTTACCTTCTTGGCTTGGGTTTCATTTGCCTTGCTTATTGGAACCAAGAAATTAGGGCATTTCTCAACTTTTTATCCATTGCCAAGTTTCTTGGCTTGGGTCATTTGCATGGATCTTGAGTCAAGAGACAACACCTAAGCCTTAAACCCTAGACCATCAATTTGATTAGGTAGTACAACGTTGTGAGTGCATAACAACAATTTTTGATCCAGGGTTGTGTGTAGGGTTTAGGGTAAAAGTAGTTGGAATTGGAACTGATCCTTCTCAAAAACTAGGAACCAGAGAAGACTGGCTTTTTAAAACCCTAAATGTGATGTGTATGGTGCCAGTGTACCATTGTGAGACTCTTTCCCAATCCACATCCACACCAACATATTCATCCATTTCAGTGGTGCTTTTTAAAAGGGCACTAAGTGCTAATCTTTTGAGAGATGAGTCTTTTTACTTCTTTTTGTTGGCATTTTGATTTGAGAGGGGCACCTCAAGAAAATCATCTTTCACTTGACAAATATTTGCTTTTTCTTTACACTTCAAAGAAAACACTCCACCAAGTATGTATTTGACATTTGACATGTTATTGGAATCAAAGGTTCAAAGCAAAAACTTTTGAGATATGCAATTAGTAAAGGAAATTTGGTGGTTCCCCCATGCAATGCCAAATGCCACAAACTATTCTAAAATCTCCCACACTATTTACTTCTCCTCCCAATTACAAAGACTTCTAACTTACCTTCTCAATCTCCTTACCAACATTGAGCATGTATATGATTTAAGACTTACACTCCGTGAAACTGCAAATGGTATAATGGAATTTACTTACACGTCATATAAATGTGTAAGGCTCACCTACATCTATGTATGCGCAAGTGTATAACACAAGATGTGTAAGTGCAAGTGTAAATGAGTGCAAGTGTAAAAGAAATACACTTACATTGCTTTACATAATCATGTAAAATCAATGTAAAATTGTGTAAATATTTTTTGGAGGGGGGGTAAAAAACAATTGGCGATGGGACAATCGAAATGGCCCATTGCAAAAAAGACATTGAACTTTGGGATGCACCCACAATTAATATGGATTGCAAATGCATATTGTCATGAAAGGTATATAATGGATGCACTTACACCCCCTAGAACTTTACATGGAATTATGTAAGTCTAAATGGAAAAAAAATGAATTTGTAAAATATAAATGATTTATATTACACATTGTATATACAATTATTTACAATTACACACATAACATTATTCCTTGCCTATGATGCTTAAAATCTTGAGTGAACTAGCACCTACATTGGTACCATGCTAAAACCCCAAATTATTTTTGGTTGCTTTTAAACTTTGTATATATTGAATGTCTAATTAAATCAACATCTTATTTGAGTAGAAGTTTAACATTTCCTCCCTGAATTATTAGCTTTAAAAGGCCTTATTAAAAAATGTGAAAGTACCACTATAGTTGTTGGTTCACTTTAATCCTATTTATGTACCCATTTGCATACATAATTATGTAGGTTGTAATGGAAGGGGGGAGTAAAAGGGTTTATAGATTAATTACCAAAGGTGGAACCTTGAACCACACCTTTGGGTCATAGTGGGTTTTCAATTGATGGTGTGTTACCACGTCTTGTGTCACATAATCCCAAATGTGAAATATTTAGCTTAATTTAAGCACTAATTCTTTTTTTGAAATGATCAAAATATTGAAAAAATCTATTTACCATGTTGAAAATAAGGAAAAAAATTTGAAACACACTAGTTTACTTATTTAATATCAATATCAAAAATTTAAATACTTTTACTTTTACTTTTATCAAACATAAATAAAATAATAAAATAAATTATTAAGCACCTTGATGATAAATTAGGCTAATTACTACATTCTAAGGAAACTACTCCTTATATATTTAAATAATTTTTTAAAAATTTGGTATGTTATGAAATAATGGAATATTTTAGGTATATTTTTAAATATATTAGATAGATTCTAAATATATTTTCATAATGAATTATAGGCAACTTATTTACATTTAAATAAATTATAAATTATACATTTTCTCAATAAGTTGCAATTGTTTTTTGCACGCCATTTGGAATAAAATAAAAATGGCCTCCCCAAATTTTACATATTATTTTGTGCAACTTCATTTCCTATTATGTTGGTATTACCAATGACATCTCTTGACATTTAAACTATGGCCTTTATTCCTCTAAAATGAATATGTTTGCCAGTAGGAATTGAATGCCACAAGTTAGTTTCCATGGATGTCATATGATGATTTTATTTCAATTTATTTTCCATTTGTTTCAATGTAACTATTATTCATCAAACTTGACATGCATAAATTCTTTCAAGAATGTAGAAACCTATGAAGGAAAAATGGATCAACCACATCTACCCTTGTCATTGTGCTTAGAAAAACATAATGTTAAAATAATTCTAAAGATGAAAAAATATTAAAAACATGTAGTTGACAAACTTCACATTGTTCTTGGGATATTTTCATGTGAACTTTAGTGAGGTTTTGGTAAGTGCATGGCTGAATTGGGTAAGTATCAAACACTTTATGTGTTTTGGTTGAGGTAGGGCTTTTGTTAACACATCAAATAGAACATGGAATAGAAATATTTCCATGTTCTATTTTGTCATGAAAATAGTGATGTTTTATGTCAATATGTTTACGTCTATGACAATGATAAGGATTTTTGGTCAATGTTATGCATGATTGATTATCACAATGCAAAAGTAAAGGTCGTTGTTGGTGAAATTTGATTTCCTTCATTGATTGTTTGATCCATATCATTGCTTTAATTGTTGAAATACTTGCAATACGTTTAGCCTAGGTTGAAAATGCAATCACCTATGTACTTCTGTTTATTTTGCCATGATATGACTCCATCGGCCAAAGTATATATATGACTTGATGTTAACTTGTGGGTTGGAACCTTATTGACAAGTAATTCCATAATTTGATGTTCCTTTTATGTGTCTTATTATAAGTTTTACACCAAACCAATGTGCTTGACATGCATTTTCCATGTACATGGCCACTTGACTGACATGATAAGCTAGGTTAGGGCAAGGATGAGTCATTACATGCATTAGGCATCCCACAACCATAGAATAAGGTACTTCTTGCATGACATTAGTGTTTTTGGATTCTAATGAACTCATATTGTAGTTTAATTTAAACTCTATTTAAAAAAGAATAGACAAGGTTTACAATCAAACATATTAAATTCATATCACATATTTGACACTTTTTTTAGTCCATATATGCATTTGAGTAATTTACAAACATATTTTTATTATCATGGATTTATATAACCTTCAAGTTGTTTGATGTATACCTCCTCATGCAAATGGCCATATATAAACATTGTTTTTCACATCCATTTGGTGGACATGGAGGTCATAAATTGTTGCAAGAGATAGGAAGATATCTAGAAAACTTCTTATGGCCATGGGCAAAAAAGTTTCACCAATATAGTCTACACATTTTTCATGTGTAAAATTGCGAGCCACCAAATGTGTTCAATAATGGCTAATGCCATGGGCATTTATTTTTTCTTTTCAAATTCATTTACAATTGATTATGTGTAAGTCTTAAGGGGTAAGTCTTATAATGTCCATGTGTTGTTTTTCATTAAATTCATTGTACTCTAAATTTAATGTTTCTTTCCATTTTTTCCATGATTTTGCTTAAAGCCTCCTACTCGGTAGTTGGTTTATTGAACTATTAAAACTCTTGGATTTGCTTTTGTTATTTTGTTGTTTGGACGTCAAATTTGACATGACTACATCAAATGGTCATTTAGTAATGGAATTTATGAGGATGATAACATGTCAAAAAATATTATTTTATGTTGTGATTCATTTTGTAAATCTAATTGAAATTACATGTGAACATTAGATGAATTTGATAATGATTGTAATAAAATTTCATTATGTATTGGAAGAATTATGGGATTGTTTATTGGTTGTTCTTATGAAACATTTGGTATGGTTTTGACCTCATTATATAATTCCTCAATCTCATTATCATGATTTTCAATGGCATTTGATAATCTTATCATTTTCAAATTGTTTTGATTTCAACAAATTTTCTTCATTAAATGTTACATCTAAGTTAACAAGATATTTTCATTTGTCTTTATCATATCGATGATAATTTTTGAAACCTTGTAGGTCACCATAACTAACAAATACACATTTACATGTATTCATGTTTAGTTTTGTGCATTGTTCATCTTGTATATGAACATATGCCAAACAATAAAAATTACATAAATGGCTTAAGTTTGGTGTTTGCCACACCACTCAATGGTGTTTTTGAAATTTTAGTTACTTTTTAAAATGGTTGATTTTGAATGTAACAAGTTGTTACAATATAAACTCAAAATGAATTGGGGAGATTAGAAATATGTAACATACACCTTGTTGACTCCATTGATTTCCTATTTTTGCACTCCACTTACACCATTTTGTGTAGGTATGCAAAGTATAGTGAATTGACATGCAATTCCATGTTTTACACAAAATTAATTATATTGGATATTGTAAATAAATTCACCTATATTAATAGATTACATGGTTTTAATTTTATAACCTATTTGATTGTTGGTATAAGCCTTTTTATTTTGAAAAATGGTAAACACTTCAAATCTATGTTTTAAAAAGTAGATTGTTGCAAATATTAAATAGTCATATACATAGATCACAAAGTAACTAAATCATTTTATGGATTTAATTGGCATAGGCCCACACACATTTGTATGTATCAACTCCATAAATGTAAAAGCACATGTTACCATTCGTGATGCACCCCCAACCTCTTTGATAGATTCAACTATGAGTCCAAAGGTGAAAACAACGGAAGGATAAGGAGTTGGAGTACGTTCCTTAGCTCGTAGCACTTTGGGGGTAGAAGGGCATGCTAGAGCTTTAGGATGTGGATTAGGATGAGTGACAAGTGAGTCAATTATTCACATGGACATGCACAAACCTAATAACAAGTTGATTAGTGGGTAATTGGAACACTTTTGGTGCACAAATGAACCACAAGCAAACACAAACTCAGAAGACTCACCATGGCCCAGACTTGGGGGAAACCATCACCTTCCCCCTTATAATATTTTTTGTGCCTAGCCACGAGGCCTACACCCAATTGTCATTTTGTCCTGGGACTCCCAAGTTGAGAATCTCGAAATTGGGACTTTCACAACTTTGGAGGCTCATAATTTCTTATGTAAACCTTCGATTGAGGTGAAGTCTAAAGCAAAATTGTAGCATTTGTCAAGAGCTTCTAATGATATGTGTCACACTAGTTGCACGCCACTTGCACGCAAGTAAATTAAGGTGATTCTTGACTTTTAATAGTCGGGAGTCAAATTAACAATTTGACTCATGTCCATTCTTTTGGCTATAACTTATGTTTTAAGCAATCAATGGGTTATGCAAGCCCATTTTAGACATTTATGTTCCAAGAGCTTTCCAATGATACAATGAACGTTTCAATCCAGTGAGTTTTGATCCCTGTAATCACCCTTTGAAAATTCGAGAGTCCATTGAGATTCCAATTCCCAAAGTGGGAGCCCACTTGGAAGTGTGTGGGTTATTCCCTCACACTTTCCTACATTCTCGGGAGCATGAAATGTGATTCATGGGCTTCATTTTTGGTCCCTACCTTTGTTTTGGTCATAAGCCCAAGGCTAGGGTTGCGATAATTTGCTCCTTTGATAATGGAGTTTTATGTTGTTTACCAACCAAACAATGTTCACATAATGAAATATTTGAGGTGTTGGATATAAAACCCAATATCATTTTTTTTAAAATTATTTTTTGTAATGCATATTGGTTTAAATGTCCCATATGATGGTGTCGTTTTATGATATATTTTGTAAGGTTTTTATTCATTAACAACAAATTAGATTGTTTATCAATAATTTCAACTTCAAGTGGGCACAAATTTTCAATTTGATTGAATTTCAAAGATGTTTCTTCTTTATCTTTTGATTTTGTTTTTATGATACAATATTTATGGAAGAATTCAATATTAGTGCATTGAGTAAAACTACTTTATGGTGTAAGCAAAGTAAAGTAAACAACTTTTGACCCTTGCAATTTACTTATAACATAAATGGAAAGTAGCCATAAAATCAAAATTGATATATATATATATATATATATAAATTAAGATTAAAATAATCTCATATTTTATTTTATCATAATAATATTGAAGAATCACATTCAAATTGTATTTAAATATATTTAAAAAATATCTACTTGCTTAATATCATTTTTTTTAGTCAAATAGATGTAAATATATGAAATACTTATTAAATGGGTTGAAGTAGATGAATTGTAATAAAAACTCTTATGTAATGTTCATAACTTTTGCATATTATAGTCATAATATATCCAACATTTAACATATAAATATTTTTTACCACCATATTGACCTAATCAAATTTAAATGTACTTTTTAACCTACTTTTGCTATACTATTTTTTCAAACACATTATTCAAATTACTATAAATCAAATGCACCTATATGTTTTTTCATAATGAAACTTTAAAATATTTTGAATTTATTTTCTAGTGTTAATGTCAATAAATAATTTGTTTCATTTTTAAATTGGACTTTGAGCTCACTACTTTTTGTCTATTTTACCTTGTATGCACCCTTTACACATTGATATCAAGTTCTTAACTAGATTAAGCTTATGTAAAATGTCATGTACATTTGTAATTTCTCAATTCTTAAGGTTGATTCGAGGATATTTCTTATGTTAATGGCTTGATGTTTTTCATCACCACTTATGTATATAAGTAAAAGAAAATTCTAAATTTTATATGATATGAATCACTCTTTTTGTGGTTCCATGTGATGAGAAGTTGCTTTTGAATCAAGAACCATTTATGTGAATATAATTAAAATTCATCCTTGTTAAGGCATAATAATAGGTAGTAACAAGAAAATGGATTTGTTAGAAGTTGAATTTATTATTGTTTGAATTCAAATTGGGCTTTGGAAGGAAATTTTTAAATACTTTCTCTCTAATGCAAATTTGGATTATATTTAGAATATATTTTTAAGAGTTTGATATATTTGTACAACAAGAATAAAAGTATAAGGATTTTAAAAATAGGAAGAAGAGGAAGTAGTAGTTTACAATTTTGTTCTATTTGATGATTTTAATTTGTAGATATACTTGGAGGAAGTATAGTTTTGAAACTATATATATATATATATATAATATCATCTGATCTTGTATGGCAAAAATATTAATTTTACAAAGTGGAAATTATTGTGCTTTTGTAGATTGTGTTGGTAAAAATATGTATTGGTTGGAAGTATGGTTCTATTATGTGACAACAAAATTTTATTATATTTAAGATAGAAATTGGTATTTACCAATCTTTAATGGTCATCATGAACAAGTGGAAGGTTTCAGATATTATAGTTAGAATCTTTATTAATCAATAGGCATTTGAACTCTGTGATGTAATAAATGGTTCCATGAAGGAACAAAAGCTCTAAACAATAATACATATTGTTGTTCTTCAAGGATTACAAGCCCATCAACTAAGGCTTTATCAAGAATTCCTTGAAATTCTTCAAACAACTCAAAAAAATGGATTACTTTTATACATTATAATTTCATTGAATTTCGTTTGAACCATGGCTTGGGTTGCAAGATCTATTTGTATGAGATGTTGATTTCTCCCAAACATTTTTAGAATTTTAAAAAGATTTTACCAATTGTATTTGTTGATCATCACGATATAAAATGATGTTAGCACATGATTTTGAATTTTGATCCCATGTCATAAATACATAACAAAGGTGCAAGAGAGACAACAATTTTACAAATATAGTGAATGAAACATGAATACACACAAGAGTCCAAAAGTAAGAAATACCACATGGGTTGGTGGTGAATGGCCACAACCATATTGAATTAAACTAATAGTTAATATAGGAAATTAGGTTGTCTCCCAATAATGTTGTCCATATATACACCCTTGTTATCCTTGTCACCATCCTCCAACATCCCCATTGTCCTTGTCATTGCCTCTTCCCTCCCCATCATTTGACCCGACCATCCTTGTTGTTTTGGCACTCTCCTTGCATTATCCCAACTAAATCAAGATGTCCTTGGACTATGACACCCCATATCCAATTTAGATTTTTTACTAGGATGCTTGAATTTAGGATGGTTAACAAGTTATGTCACATTCTAGAATCTCCATGGGACATTATGCCAACATTCAAGGTCAAGAACCTTGATTGTTTGAAGAAACTTTTATGATGTCGTCAAATTTGGAATGCTAAACTAATATCTTTAATGTTCATGACATAATGCAACTACAAGGGAATGCACAACTATATATTGTTTGCATATATGCAAATTGATTGATTTTCACAATAGCAAGGCACTGGGGAAGATGGATGGGCAACACTTTGAAAGACAACAAGACACAAGATATAAAATGTATTCTAAATGCGATGGCAGGTTCTTAAACCAAAATAGTTGATTATGATAACGATAATCACACCATCAACTTATAAAGTGGGCAAACATGAATATCATACATGACCAATATACAATATCCAAGATCTATTCCATGGAACTTGGAACATGAAATCAACTTTCAAAGAGAAATGTCTTAGCTCTTAGTTTTTAAGAAATTTATCCCAAATAAATTTGATTGATTGATACATTGATTATTGTTCACTAAACTGTACCTAAACAGTTGTAAAAAACCAACCAAAAATGTCATTCATGTATGAGCTATAGAATTGGAATTAGGTTCCACGTGAGAACTTGCAAACAAAGACATACTAAAAAGAAAAATATGATTTGCCAAAATGGTGTTAATTATGAACATTCTTAACAAAAATGTGTGTTAAGATTGCTCTTAAATCTACATTTTGTATTTAGGTCAGCTACATTTGCAAAAAATATTTCTAGGTTTAAACCTTTATGAAATGTTCAATTTAGGTCTTTGCATTTCTAACAAATTTCATAGATTTGGATTTTTCTATTGATAATTAGATAGATTTGAATTGTTAGAAAATAATAATAATAATAATTATTATATATATAAGTGTTTATTTGTTTGGATGTGATCACATTGTAACCTTCCCAAATTGTGTAGTCTTTCATTTTGCTTTTGGTATCGTTGGAAAACTTGTAACAAGATGACGTGCACCAATGGCGGGCAATTTTTAAGTTCTGGGAGGAACCTTTGGTTTTAGTACCTAAAGTTTTCAAAGAACCAGTTATGGTTTGGATGCAATTCTTGTTTTTTCAAAAATGGGATTTGATTTTGATTTTTAATTTAAGAGCCAATTTCAATTTAAATTTTTTTTAAAATTTCAAATTAGGCTGGTTCTAGTTCCCAGTTCCATAACCTTTGATTTCAAATAATCTTCAATTTTGGTTCCAAGATCTAAAACACCAAAATTCACAATAGAAAAACTCGAACTTTTATGGCAAAAGAAGAAAAAGATTATTACAAAAGTTTGACAATGTCAAACTAATATGAAATAAGTTACTTTTGATTTCTAAATTATACTAAATATTTTTCTTGAGAGTTAGAACTATTTTCCCCATTGTCATGTGGTTTCATGCAATTGTATCTGTCATCTTGAAATATGACTCCTTGTCACCCTTGAATTCAGCCTTAAAGGATCCCAAAATCTGCCCTAATTTTTCCACAACACACTCTTGGGTTCTACTCTCAAATACCCCTCAAACAGCCACAACACCCCCTTCCCCCCAAATTCAGCCCAATTTCAGACCCCAAAAAGCTCTCAAATCCCCCCCTAATTCATCCCCAAATTTTTAGATATCTGTGTCCTCAAACCCCGAATTTTGCACCTCAAACACTCTTTGAAACACCCCCAATATACACCCATACCCCCCCCTTTTTTTCCCACTTTAACCTAGGCCAAAAATGGTGAGAAACAAATCTAGAATTAAACCCTAAACCCCTAACCCAGTTGGAACTGGACCCGGGTATTTTTGGAACTGGACCCGGGTATTTTTCAACTTTTTTGGTCCAGTTCAAGTTCGACCCCACTTAGGGGATTCAAACCACCCTGGGGCTGGTTGGGTTACAAAAAAAAACCAAGTGGAATTTGGGGGTCGGTTCCACCCTAGGCCTTAAACCCGGTTCTGGTTCCTGCCTGGTTCCAGATACTAGGCACGGTTCCGAGTAGGTTCCAAGTACTTGGAACCAGAATCACCGGCCCCTACTTAGCAATCCGGGTACCTGCCCAACACTAGTGTGTGTGCACATTTGCTGGCCTTAGCCTACTAAGGCCCTTAGGATATGGTGTTTAGATTCATTATAGAGTATAGTAGCTTAAGGGATTTTGGCCCCTACTATGTAATAATAATAGGTCTATTTTTCATATGAGGATTTTTGAAAGGTGATATTTTGGCTTGTGTTGAAACTTGAGATTAGGTATAGAGTGATAATATCTTGAAGGATTTTGGTTTCTTTAGAGGATATTTTTGAAGATTAGGTATATTTTTGCATGGTGAAATAGTTGAGTTTCCATAATTCTTCTTTTGCCTTCTTAAGATACATTTTCATGTAAATGACAAGGCCCACAATGTGTGTTGTGTGTGACACACCCCAAGTTAGTTCACAATCTTTGAAAAACTTATTAATTTAGGCTGAATTCTCGTGTTTAGAAATTATTATTTTTCAATCAAATTTTTTACTTTTCAATAATTTTTTTGAAGTTAAGCCCCAATTAGACCAGAATAGTATGAGCATGGGTGACCTTACAAGAGGTTTAATACACTTGGGGCCAACTGCCTTTGGAACTGACTTGTTCCTTTGAAAATTCTCAATTGAAGATTTGATATTTCTGAATTTGTTAGGGAAAAAAAAAAATTCCTTTGTATTTCTCTTTTGAAGATTGGATAGATCTGAATTTGTTAGAAAAAATAAATAAATTCCTTTGTATTTCTCTTTTGAAGATTGGATAGATCTGAATTGTTAGAAAAATCTTTGAAATTCTGTGTGAAAGATTACATAGATCTGAAGGGTTAAAAAATTCCTTTTCAAAGATTGGATAATAGATCTGAAGTTTGTTAGAAAGAATTCTCTTAAAATTCTCTATTTAATATTAGAAAAGATCTAATAACTGTTAGAAAATTCCATTCAAATTCTTTATGGAAGAAGATTAGATAAGATCTGAACTGTTTTTAAAAAAAAAATTCCATTGAAATTCTCAATTGAAGATTATATAGATCTGAATTTGTTGGAAACAAAATTCTTTTTTGATTTTTCTCTAATAGAAGATTAGATAGGGCACTGATCTTTGAATTTTTTGGAAAATTCGAAATCAGAATTTTTATTAAAAAAAATTCTAATCTCTAACTAGAATTCGAGGAGAGATGGATTTATCATTTGCATTTTGTGGATTTATCATGTGACAATATTATTTCAAAAGAGAAATGTAAGTCCATATTATCGTCAGTAATGTAACGCAGAAATACACACAAAACCACAAATTTAGGGTTTTAGTTAATATGCAGCGCCGCCGAGCAGTAGTTTTTTTTGGTTTGGAAGAAATTTCAAAAACTGGGTAAGTTGGCCTCAGTTTCCTTGTCTGGATTTGCTCCGTTTTTTTGTGGATTTGTTAGCAAAAACTCTTGTATATTGAAATCTTTGTGTGGCTTGCAGATCAGAGTTGGAGAACGATTTGCAATTCTGAGGGAAGAAACAATTGAGGTAAGTTTGAGCGAGAGAGAGAGAGAGACACACACACACACACAAATACACTCACGTATACCCACAATGAGCGAAACCCATATCAGGAATTTTGATCAAAAGAGTGTGAAAAAGCTGTTCTAGGTATTGGGAACGATCTGTTGGCTGGGTGGTGGTGGTGGTGTTGGTGGTGTTGGCTGTGAGATCTTGGCAGCAAAGGGAAGTTTGAAGGGTTTTACAGCTTTGGAGCTGGAATCAGGGAAAAAGGAAGAGAAAAAGAGTGGGTGTTTGCTGGGCCAACACAAAGCATTTGGAGCGAGAGAGAGAGAGATGGTGAAGAAATGGGTAGTGATATGAGACATTTTATTTCTTATTGTGATGAGAGAAAAATGGTTGTGGAAATTTGTTTTGGGTTTTGGGTTTTTTGCGTTTTGTGAGGTTTTTGCTAATGGGTGTTTATGTGGGCACCAGAAAGCATTTGGAGAGAGAGAGAGAGAGAGAGAGAGAGAGAAATGGGTAGTGCTATGAGATATTTTTGTTTGTTGTTGTAATGAGAGAAAAATGGTTGTGGAAATTTGGTTTGGGTTTTGGGTTTTTGCTCATGTGGGTGGTGTGTTTTCTGTGAGTCAGATGATGGCAGGGAAGGTGACATTTGTGAATAAAAGCAGCACAGGACAATCTTTCAAGCTCAATTTGTTCGGCTCTGCAAAGAATTGTGTGAAGGTGAGTAACTTGCTTGCTGTGTTCAAAGCTTCGGTGGTTGTCATGGCCGATGGGAGTCTCATGGAAGCAGATGACGACGGTTTGAGTGTGGATACTTTCAAACCTGGCTCAACCCATATCATCACTATTGTCCCTGCCCAAGGACAAGGTCAGCTTCTGCTTCCTTGCTTTCTTTTTCTTTCCATGGCTTTTCATTGCAGATGGCAAATCCCTTCTACCTTCTATCTTTGTTTCTTGAACAAAGGATTGGGGATCCCCCCGCCCCCCCCCCCCCCCTCTCTCCCCTTGTGGATTGTCTTACAGAGCCTGCACTTTTTGCTTTCCATTTTTGTCATTGCAGATTGCAATCCCTTTCTACATTCTACCTGCATTTCCTGAACAAATGAAGTGGAGGTCATAGGTTTTTTTGCCCTCCCCTTTGTGGGTTGTCTTACAGAGCCAACACAGCATGCAGTGCAGCCAGCAGTTCAAGAAGCATTGGATATTCTACCAGTGCAATGTTGGGGTATTAGCAATGGAGGTTTCTTCCTCTCCTCCCCTATACATGCAACTTCCATCTGTTCCACCCAATGGTTTTGCTTCTTCACAAAAATGAGTCATTCCTCCCATTTTGCAAGAATGTGCTTTACATCTATTGAGAGGTTTTGTTCACTGCTCTCAGGCAGTGTCTGACTACAAATTTTCTCTCTAAATCTTCTTCCTTTCTACTAACAAACTACAGTGTATGTGAACAGTGGAACATGTTTTACTGAATCAACTGTTGCAGTATTGTTGCAGATATATGTCGAGATTCAACTGTGAACCTAACAGCACTGAGAGAGAAGCACAAACCATATAAGAGAGCTCGGAAAGTGGGACCATTGATCCCCATCCACAATACTGCTCGGCTTGAGATGGAGGAGCCATCTTCCTCTGATGTTGGTAAGTCTATTCTTATGGATATATGGTTTATTTGTCCACCAGTGCTGTTGACAGCAATGGTATGGCGCTCCTTGGGGTTGCAGGACAGACAATACTGTGTTCCTCTTCTTCCATTGCAGTTGCACACTCCAAAGTGGCCTCTAGCATCATCAGAAAATCTTGCAGGACACACAATTTTCTTCAATGTTAAACTACATTTATGACATAATACAGAGGTTTTGAATTGGTTGTTGTTACTGCTCATTCACAGGAACTGTGCAAGTAGCACATCACAGCCCAGTACAGCAGCCTGCACACACGGGTGAGATTGTAGCTTTTCATGAAGCTCCTTCAGGTAAGCAACAGTATTGTCTGTCCTGCAACCCTAAGTATGACCATGTGATTTGAGAATATAGCCTAGAATGAGATTGAAGAGATTTCAAATTTGCACTCAGATTGGATTTACAAGATGAGTGCAAGTAGAGTCTAATTTGTTTAACAAGCTATTGGTGCTAAGAGATGAGGCATGGTACTGTACACACTCCTCAGGTTCTGCGCTGTTGAAAGTTGCAAGTCCCACTTCCAACAAAGAGAGTGATGATGATGCTGTTGATGATGCTGATGATGATGTTGCTGGTAGTACTCTCTACATTGACAATGGCAAGGCATCAAGGGGACACATCAAATGTGTCAAATGTGGCCACAATAAGAACCCGTCTGCGAAGCTTCTGTGTGGCCACTGTGGTGCGTATTTACGGGAGCAGACTAGAGCTCGAGTTGCTCAACGATGGGAAATGCTGAAGGAGAAGGCAAATCGAGAAGGCCGACTTGAAGATAAAGTAACAAGCCATACTCTTCTATTCCTGTAAATTGGAGCTCCTAATCAAACTGAACAGCATGTCCGGTATTCTCAACACATTATTTTGACTTTGGAAATATTATTCTTATTGTTCACAGGCATGGCAGAAAAGGAAGAAAGGTGCTTTTGACAAGCTCTCAGAAATCACCATGTTAGATTTGGAGAACACATACTTTGCACTATTTATTGCCCGCCGCAACCGTGATGGAGATAAGTTCTCGTTTGATGGCTGGTACTCTGAAGGAGCTGGGCATGAGTTTGTGACCACTGCAGATGTCGAAGGCATATGGAAAAGCTTTGTGAAAAAACACCACAAGCGAAATGCATGTGTTGTCCATGGATGTGGTGAGGGTGTTGAAGATCATGAAGCAGCCTCTTGAATGAAATAGGTAGCAAATTCCCCATTGAGGATGATGATCATCATCCTATACTTTTTGTGGAAATTCCATCTAGCATTTTAGATTCTCAGTGATGATTGATTTTCTCTCGCGTTGTGTCACAAGTTCTTCTCTTTCATATGCAATTGGTGATTGGAGAAAGTGGAAGGTACTTATAACAATGAGGAAGGACAATCTGTTAATGATTGTAAATGTTTTGCACATTTTGAGTGTTACCAGGTGAGAAGTTGAGTCCCTGGTCTCAGAGAGAAAAGATTTTTTGCAAACAGGATGTTCAATGTCTTCCTCAAGCATGAGCACCCTCTTCTGATGGTGAATTAATGACAACACACCATGAGTGCAGTTGATTCAACAGAATTCTTTGTTTTCCTGCATCACTGCACACAAGATGATGAATTGCTTTTTTGTGTCCAAGGATTTGAGTTAACAGTGAGAAACTTGCATTTGAGCTTCAGTGACCTAATCAGTTTCTCCAGTTTTTGTTGGAGCTAAAGTGAATGGCTGCAGACAATAGGTACTACAGCAGTTGAAAAATTACACACTAATCCTCAATGTCAAAAGAAAATGTCTGCAAACCTGTTATTCTTGAAGGCCAACTTCTAGTGCAGATCACAGTCAGTTGCATCATGTACGGCTGCTTGGAGGCAGATGGTTTCTGTTCCAAGCTCCAACCACGTCCTTCTGTGATCTGCATTGCCAGACACATACAGTAGCTGCACATAGTGAAATCTACAACAAAATGAACTGTTAACCTTGGAAGGACAACTGTCTGTACTGCAAATATACATTCTATACAACCTGCAAGAAACCTTGTCCCAAAAGCAAAACCGTACTTCCAACTATGAAAGAGAATGAACCTAGTAGCCACCTTGAGCACAGTAATGAGGAAGATAAGATGGGAAGGCTTTAATAAAATTGGGGCAAGGCATAAATCAATGGAAATTGCACTGTTGTAAATAAGCATTTTGGTAATCAACATATTTTTCCCAGACTGGCTTGTATCTACTCATTGCTAGCTTCAGCCAAGGCTTCATGTTGCCATTGTAATGCACAACTGCCCCATTCTCAATCAATTCTGCATCAATGTTTGCATCATAACCTAATCCTAGTATGTGCCACCTCCGATCTAGGGGCTCTGTCAGCCCATAAAATGCAAGCAAGCCTGCAGGCAGGGTGCCCAGTTTCCACAATGTCCGGTCCACATTCTGCTCTTGCCAGTAATGATAACGAGCTGTCACCCCTTCTTGCCTCCACCTCACCAGATCAAACACGTTCATTCCAAATGCCCAGCCACAGGCATCAGGATCAAAGTTTGACTTGATCTTGGGGTGAGAGAAATTGAGGTACTTGTGAAACCGATGAAAGCTCTCAAGACATGTCTCCACAGCACCATTCACATTATTATGGAGGTTGAGAGAGAACAGTTCTGTGAGGTCCCTTTGTACAACAACATCATCATCCAAAAACACAACCTGCAAAAATCATGACAACTAGTTGATCAAACTAGCAAGTAACCATCAAGTGTGGCAGTTCTTAAAGTGGGAACTCCTCAGTATTCCACAGAAAACACAACCTCACCATGAAATTAGTTGTCAGACAACCTCTTTGTACATGTCTAACATGCCTGCCTTTTTCCAATAACACTATTCAACTTTCATGAAGCAGGATGAACCTAGAAGTTGCTTAGACTTTGAGATTGCTCTTACCTTGTCCAATTCTGGGTAGACTTCAGGGATATAGAACCGCAGGTGATTTAGCATAGACAGATACTTTGGATTCCGGAACTTGAGTGCAGTCTTCTGTGCCTCCCCCTCATTCTGGCCAGTAGAGCGGAAATAATAGCTTTGAGTCTCTGCATCCTGAAGTTGCTTGAGAACTGGGACATATGAGGCATTCAACCAGGTGAAGCTTTCAACTGTTTTTATTTCGATAACCACATCTTTGAAGTCATTTATAGAAAACCATGTTTGCATTGCTCCATAATTGACAGCATCCGTGACCACATGGAAGACCAAACGTTCTGGGCTATGTGCATTCATTATTGTCGAATTGACAACAACAGAAGCCCCCAATACATTATCAGAGAACACACAAAAATGGAGAAAATTGTTGTTGACTAGTGCAGGAGCTACTTGCTTCCGTTCTTTGATAACTTTCTCTCTTAAATCTGCATCAGTGGCCCACTTGATTGCCAGTCTCAAGCTCAGGCAGTATAGGCTCTTAGGAACAGCCTCTGCTGCTAGCTGACCAAATGTTGCACTTTGTGTAGCAGCTGTGTTTGCCATCTCCTCCAAAGCCTGATACATCCATTAACGTCAAGTCCACATCAAGAAAATGAAATTTTCTGAGCTTTATGTGGAGTCTAAATCCAGTGGAAATCGGTAAACCAGCTGACAGGTATGCCAGAGCCATGCTAGCCCACTTTGTGCAACACACATCCCTATTAGAGACTCTGACCTTCTGCATTATAGCCAAGAGAGAGGTGCAAGAACTGAGCAATAGCACATTGCTTATGAAAGAGAAACCCTCAAGCTGCTGATTGTTTTGTCAGAAATAGTGACACCACTGTAGTTTCTATGATAGACAGCATTTGCACTCGACACCAAAATCTGACTGAGATAGTGCTCCATGAGACCAGCAGGAAAAGCTGCTCAAAGAGGACAGCCAACATTAGACAGGAAAACAGGTTCAGGACTGGAAGAGCCCCTCTCACAGCACATCACAATAAGCCAATCATATCACAATACCTGCATTTCAGCCTTAAGTTTCATAAGCATGGTGGCACTGTCATAATGCAGCTCTTTTGCTTGGTTTATGAGGGAGGACATCTCATGCATGATTGGCTCTGCCTCCTCCCATGTTATTGGGGTGCCCCGTGTGGCAGCCTGCCAGAAGATATACACCAAACAAGATTGGTGGCAAGATTTTTTAGTTCAAACCTCCATTACTGAAGGAAGTTCTGATCTAACTACAAAGACGAGCAATAGGACAGTCAGTCTGAAAAGTCATACCAGGGAAAGCAGCTGCTGTGAAGCTCGAATTTGTGCACTCAGATGCCAAGCAAGATCTAGGTTGCTATTCTCTTTGGCAATCACTGCATATGACTTGCACAGTGTCATCTGATCTGCAAGTTGTCTTGAGAGGGAGTTTGGGCTAAGCACCCCCTCCCCTGTATCATCCGTGGTTTCTGCTCTGTCAGGCTGCACAGACAAGCCACAGGAAATTAGTAATGCTCTCCAAGATAATGGTCCAGAACTATACAACCAACCAAGTACTGAGTATTTTTCAAGCACGATAAAAGTATTCTGGAATACTAAGGAACAGCACCATCATCAAATTCCATTTCACACAATCATGAAGATGCTTGGAAGTGTCATAGAAAATTAGTGAAATGGATGCCAACAGAGCAGCCAAACGACTTAACAACAATAATAATGTGATCACAGTGAGCAACTGCACAAGAACAGAAGAGGCCTGTAATATTGTTCTGTGGACTTAACAACACATGAAAGTTCTGCACTGAATTTTCATCATCCCACTTTCAACTGTGGAGACTATGGCTGGAAATTGAAATGAACTGAAAATTGGCATTTCATTATAAGACTTCCTAGATACAAAGGATGGTGAAATCTTCATAACAGAAAAGGTACTTTTGCTGATAGATGGACAAGCTGCAGATCATAAATGGAATCTTTGATATTTTAATTCCTTGAGACTTGGATTGCACAGCAAAAAGGGGACTAGCCAAAAACATTGGCAATGGACTCACCAAATGGGTGCCTGGATTGGGATACCGTTGCAACGCCACAATCGCAAATCCAAATAGGAAGAGCACCCCTGAAATAAGGACAGGTCCCCCGAAAAGGAATTCCTAGTTATACAACACATATAAGGAGTGTGCCTCCTTCTTCAACTGTCCTCCATAAAACCAAACACTACTGGAAATTTTCAGTTCAGAGTGCTGGGTTGCATGGGGCACTCTGACACATCAAGATCAAGATCTAAACAATACTGATGGGTGCTAGTTGATACTATGAAAATATTTAGGCAACATGCAACATTCCCAGCATAAAGAAAATCTCACAAGAAGCATTCTCCTGGGTCATTGATACTTTGCTGGGATGCAACAGAGAGACATTGTAACTATGCAATCTGATGACAAAGTCAAGCAAGTGTGCAATGGAAAATGGTAATTAGGCATGAAGAGGTAGGTAGGAGTAGAGAGCACCATACCGAGAAGAAAGAGTGTACAATTAGGATAGCGCCGAGAATAGTTTCTCCACTCCATAGGCTTGCGCCGCTGTCCTCCTGAGGAATTGGGGCTGTTATACAGCCCCGCACGTAGCCCATTCTCCTTCCCTATATTGATCCCGTTGAGCCCTACAAAAATCTCCTTCTTCTCCAGACGCATGTGTGCAGCACCTCAGGGGTGGCGTGCTGCCCTCTGCACAATTGGGGTTTTTGCTTGCACAGGTGATTTTCTTTCTTGTACCTCCTCACCTTCTAAATACACTAGTGTTGGCAGATTTTTTTCTCGACTCTCTTTTCAGATCCTGCCCTTCCCTCCCACTCCCCTGCCAATAGGTGCTCCTCTCTCGGTACACGAACACTTCGTGATTCCGTTTCTGAATCTCAGATTCTGCTGCTGCTGCCTCCTCCTCCGCAGACTTGCATTTCTCCCCTAACAATTTGGCTCGTCCGAGAAACAGCATCAGTCCCTTCACATGCCATCACATATTCTTCCATTACTCCTCACTTAGACATAGACTTTCTCCATTTTTTTGGTTTTTTTCTCGCCGCTACTTCTTCTTCTTCTTCTCGCGCAAGGAATTCGTCACAAAGAAGAAAACTATACCCCGATCCGCACACCGGTTGAAGAGGAAAAAAATAGCCTTTCCTAACTTGGAGCGAAAAATGCGTTCACAGAGAACGAAACCGCTTGAGAAACTTCACCGTTCTGTTCTCCCCTTGGAAGATACACGAGAATTGCATGATGCAAATCTCTCTACTCATCATCCAGTAATCGATTCACCCGCAATACGGAGGAGGAGGAGGAGCATGCACACCTCTCACAAATCCGATAGGAAATCTTCTTCTTCTACTACGCTAAAAGAGAAGCCGCAAAAGGAAACACCAGCACAAGGAAAGCAAAGGAGAGAGAGAGAGAGAGAGAGAAACTCTTCTGCTGCAAAACTTTGGAGTACAGATCGAAGGAGCAGATTTACTAAGTAAAGTACCCCGACAAAAGAACGAAACCGTCGTCAGAGCGTCTGTATTCTTCTTCTTCTTCTCCGCATCGATCTGCGACTCCAGCACCTGCCTTCATGCGCACTCCTAGAACTTCATTCAGACGACGGACGGACTGCAATCGCATCGAGCAAAAACCGAACACAAAAAATCCGAGATTTCTCCACAAAACATGAACAGAGCACTGGAACAAAGGAAACAACGAACTGTGCAGAAAACAAAGCGCGCGCGCGTCCGCCCGCACGCACCCACGCACGCAAAGAGGGCAGATGATGAAGAAAGACAGCGAGCGAGCGAGCGAGGCAGGAAGGAGGTCAATTCCGCCTGTAAAATGCTTTTCCCTTTCTCCAATATTCCACTTATAGCAGTCTCCTTTTTGACCATTCCTGCTGTAATTTACTATTCTATTCACGAAGAGAACACACACACGTGCAGGCGCGCACGCAAGAGAGCAGATGATCAAGAAAGACGGCGAGCGAGACAGGAAGAATGCCAATTCCGGCTGTAACATGCTTTCCCCTTTCTCTGATATTCCACGTATAACGGTTTCCTTTCGGACCATTCCTGCTGTAATTTTCTATTCTATTCCGAAAGAAAACAGACACACGTGCGCGCAGGCAAGAGAGCAGATGATAAAGACACACAGCGAGCGAGACAGGAAGGATGCCAATTCCGCCCGTAAACTTGGCTTTCACTTTCTTACCAGACGTCCCCTTTCGGCCCATTCCTGCCGTAATTGTCATCTGCTATTTAGATTCTCAAAGAAAACAGACAGACGTGCGCGCACGCACGCACGCACACGAAAAAAAAAAAACAGATTGAAAAGGTCGCGAGAGGGGATGCTAATTTCTGCCTGTAAAATGGATTTCCTTTTCTTCAACATTCCACTCATAATGGTCATCTGTCGACCCATTCCAACTGCAATTGTCATCTTCTATTTAAATTCCAAAGAAAACAAGAAACAGATGCGCACAAAAAGAGCAAGTTGAAGGCAATGATAGAAAACACATATTCTGCCTGTAAAATGCTTTTCCCTTTCTTGACATTCCATTTATAATTTTACCTTTTGGCCCATTCCTCCTGTAATTGTTATCCGCCATCCGGATTCCAAAGAAAATGACAAATAGTGCAGAAAAGAATCATGAACACGTACTCACATAAAATAGCAGATTGAAGGTGGCAAGATAGGATGCCAACTCCAACTGTAAAATGCTTTTCCCTTTCTACAATATTCCATGTATAATAACAGTTACCTTCCAGTCCATTTCCATCTGTAATTGTCATCTTCTATTTACATTCCAAAGACAATAACAGACTGTGCAGAAAAGAGCAGATTGAAGGTGTAGGGTTAAAGCCCTAGCACTGGGGCTTTATGGAAATAAGGGACCTGAGACAACAAAAGCTGAGGGGTTCTCCAATTTCCATTTTAGCCTTCGGTTCATGGGCTTTACACAATGTAAAAATCACCATCAATTTTTTTTATTTAAAAAAAATCCCATGATACCCGGATGGTACCCATCGGATACTCACTGGGTATCATGGGGAGGGTGGAAAAAAAGAGTAGATGGTCTTTTCAAAAAATGAGATACCCTCTTATGTGAGCATTAAGCATTTTAAAAGGCCCGCCGGTCTTTACACTTTGTAAGGCATCCTTTGGAACCGTTAGCAAAAACCAGCTAGGTTTTGATGTAACCGGAGGGGAGGTCAATCTTTGAGTATAGAATGGTTTTCCCTTTTTCCGATATTCCTTGTCTAATAGTTAGCTTTCAGCCCATTCCGGCTATAATTGTCTTGTGCTATTTAGACTCCAACTTGCACTATTGTTTCTCCAAAAACTAACATTTCCTTTTCTTTTCTTTTTTTCCTGGGGGGAGGGAGAAGGGAAGGGTGATTTTTCCACAAAATACCAAAAAGCTCTATTCGCAATTTGGGTTCTTCATACTTCCCAGAAGGGATTGGAAGCCCCTAGGGTTTGTTGTTTGTTGGCCTTGCCTATGAAGGGAAGGATATTGTGTTTAGAGTCATTATAGAGGTTAGTAGCTTAAGGGATTTTGTCCCCTACGTAGTAGTTCTATTCTTATATGAGGATTTTGAAAGATGATATTTTGGCTTGTCTTGAAACTTGAGATTAGTTATAGAGTTATGATATCTTGAAGGATTTTGGTTTTCTCTTAGAGGATTTTTTTTTGAAGATTATATTTTTGCATGGTGAAATATTTGAATTTTCATAATTCTTCTTTTGCCTTAAGATACCTTTTTAATGTAAATGGCAAGACCACAATGTGAGACACCCCTTGTTGGCTTTGTCACACTTTTTAAAAGTAGCCAATTTGAAAGGACATGTAAATGAATGTTTAATTTTAATTGTGAAAGATTCAAGCTTGGGCCTCATACAAATGTGTGAACACAAAGGAACCAAAAAAAAAAGAAAAACAAACATACAAACAAACGTTGTAGGCATGCACTCTAACAAAGAGAATAGATTCTATTCTCTTTGGTGATTACATTTGCAAGGTCTATGTTCCTTGGCTCTCAATCAAAGTGGCCACACTCCCCCATTGAGTAATTTGTTATGGTGTCTAACAACCAAAGGTTGAGCTCTCTACCTTTGGTTGTTGTCGGGTGTAATATGATCATTTTTCTACCTAGAATGTTTTGATTGTTCTCCTTGACTTCAAAAGAATCGCGAGGCTTTTTGAAAATGGTCCACCACAACCACCAACACCACCATGATGCCCAAAAGTTGTTGAACAGGTGTGGTGGTCTAATGGGTCCAAAGTGACACACGCCTTTTAGTTTGGTGGCTGTTGGTGGGTGTTTTGCTCTCTTGCTTTGCTTCCATCTTTCATTTGCATTTGCAACCGACCTCGCCCAACAATTCTTATGAAAACTAAGTTTTGCATGTTGGTTCACCCACTTGGTGTTTGCAAAAAATAATTTTGTCTTAGGAAAGAAGAAGGACCCCACTTTGGGCACTTTACGAGATAGATTTCAAAAGTTGCTTGACTTGGCTTCAGCTTTGCTTACATGTTGTGTGAACTTATTACCTCACATGCAACATGAATTCAACAACAAATGATAAACTATTTGGCATATTATGTGGGTGTTATGTGTAGCACCAAGGGAATGTCGCCATGTATAGGGTAGAAAAGGAAGCAATGTCAAATGAGTGGGCACTTTGCATCTCGAATGAACTCAACAAAAGTTGCAGAGTCTTTGTTTCATAATAAAACCGACACATTGGTCAATTCAGCTAAGTAGTTTATTAAAGAAAATTAAATTTCTACTTTCCAATGACCTTTTGGGCACATGCCAACCTTCGAAGAAAGTACCTATAATTTTTTGTTTATCTAAAAACCTGGGTAAAGATTGTAAATAAGTCTTTGCAACAAGCAAACTTGTATACAAGTTTGGGTCACACTTTACACTTGGGTCACACAAGTGTGTCAAAGTGTACTCACAAATTATCAATGTTCCCAATTTGTTCCATATGGTTCCCCATATATTCTCCCAAGGTTCCTAATGGTTTTGAAAAGAAGTTCCCTCGTATGTTCACCAAGTTGTTCCCAATAGCACCACATTTGTATTTCATATCCTTTACACAAAGTTTTATTGTAACCTTTAAGCCAAGGGGGAAATTTATTTGTGGGGTTGTCAAAAGTTTGATCACATTTATTTAATTATGGGCCACTCACTCAAAGATGCCACTCACAAAATGAATAATTGAACTTTGGGCACGGGTGCACCCACAACTAATTAATGAAACCAAGAATAACAAGGTTGTCCAACTAGAGATTCTCAATGTAAAAGGTTATGATGGAGGGGGGTGATGGAAAGTAGTTTGCATATTGACCGATATCATGATGGATGAAGTTGTTCTCACTTGACTTGAATCAAATTGTTTCCTAAACCCTAAACCCTGAGTAGGAAATATGGTCTAAAACTTATGAAGTTGTTCTCACTTGACTTGAATCGAATTGTTTCCTAAACCCTAAACCCTGAGTTGGAAATATGGTCTAAAAATTTCCAACCGGGTTTGCATGTGGAAGAGTTCATAGGCTACCATCTCTAGAAATGGGGTGAAGTAACTTACTAGATTTGTTGAGAACTAACTTGCTCTCATAATGTCCTTTGGGTTTGCAATTGTACAACCCCAACTACCTTCGTCTAGAGTGTCATTTAAGTGTGTGCACATGATCATCCCCCCCCCGCCCCCCCTTCCCCACCACCTCATACAAAATTCCCACTACAAGTTGGCATGAAAGGACAAAGAAGAACAAGTAAGGACATTTGTTCACATTTGTTTGTTCTCATGAAATTTTCCATCTTGGGTGCACCATACGGAGGGAATTGATGGATTGAGATCAGACAAAATTGGGGCTTTTTTTTGTGAGGACAAACATGCAGTCGAAGAATCATTGCCAAGTGTGTTAAAATATAAAAAATGAACTTGTACCCTTTGTCTCTTTGTTTATGGCCGGACCCATGTGTGCATGCGGACTACATTAGTAACCTATTGTTGTCATCATTTTTTCACAAACAAACGTGGCCGGATGTATGTTGTTGTTATTTGATTGTGTTGGCATCTACGTGGGGTGTGGTTGTAACAAAAAAACAAAAATTATTGTCCAAACCCAAAAAAAAAAAAAAAAAAAAACTATGTAACAAGAGGACCAATGGAATCCATGGATCTCTCAAGTCCCCCCAAACGAAAATTTAAAACAAAATAATCTGTTTGGCTCTCTCTTGCAATTATTACACTTTGATGGGCCAAAAAGAAAAAGAAAAAAAAGGTATATGTATACACAAATGAATACCACATGGTAAATGGGCAAATACTAAATACCAATGTTGGGTGGTTCTCTATTTGTATGAAGAACCTCCGATTCCAGCTGAAAAAAATAATAAGAACTATCTCGGTTTTGATTTTGGTTTCATACGTAAATGGAATTGGAAATCTGGTGCCTCACCCGTTTCTTCAAAAATAATTAATTTTTTGTTCCAATTTTGGTTTCGGTTATGAGGAAAATCAAACCCTGTTCCCATTGGTTCTTACTAACCTGGACCAGAATTAATTAACCTTCAGTTAACCCTTGATTCTAGTCACTTTCTTTTTTTCTTTTTTTTTCCCAAAAAGTCTTTGATTCCAGTTCGACACCTAAATAGAACTCGGAATGAACTGGGAACCTGGTTCCCGGTCAAATTCTTTAAGAAAATAAAATTAGTTCCGATTCTTAATTCGGTTCCAAAAATCAGTCCGAGTTCCATTCGATTATTACTAATTGGAACCAGAACTAGCGGTTAAGTACATATATATTGACAAGTATATGTTTCCCAATTGTGATATTTATATTTCCTTTTATATTTAAATAGATTGGTAAATGAAAATATATATATAATTTGGTTAGGATCTATTTTAAAACTCAGATTTTATTTTATTTTATTTTTTACATATTAACTCCCTAATTATTTTCTTCAATAGGTGAATATATTATATGTGTGTGTTAGAGAAAAAGATATCAATAATGTCCCTTTACAGCACAAGTGTGGACTCACCCCCCCCACCCCCCCCCCCCCTACCC
>Ga0116227_10004472_pt1 | contig 30337 bp, 31 predicted proteins | sample S1TSphgellanicum_FD_89693 | JGI IMG/M metagenome (GOLD analysis project Ga0116227, IMG submission 89693) | Host-associated microbial communities from peat moss isolated from Minnesota, USA - S1T2_Fb - Sphagnum magellanicum MG | ecosystem: Host-associated > Plants > Peat moss > Unclassified... | reverse complement strand
CACCACCAACGATGACGACCTGGTGCGCTGCGTTCATAGTAAGAGTTCGGTTGCGTATTGCGGTGCGAGTTTCAAGGACTTTTCCATGGACGCTTTCTTCTCAGCGTCGCTCTTTTGCGGAGGAGGCGACGTTCGCGTTGCGACCGCGTCGCCGACCTCGATGAAGAACTCGTCCTGACCCGCTGGGACGCACATACACAGCATGCGCATCGGGGTCCCCGAACTGTTCGTAAAATGATGCGGAGCATTTGCCGGAATGTTGATCGTTTCGCCGGCACGTACGATTTTTTTCTCGTCGCGAAAAGTAAACTCCGCCTCACCCTCGAGCATCGTAAACATCTCTTCAAAATTATGACGGTGCGGCGGCGGGCCGCCGCCGGTGGGCACGTGCATGTCGATGAGGCAGTATTTCCCGCCGGTATCCTTGCCTCGAACGAGCATAGTGTACGTATCGCCTACGATGCAAACGTGACATAGGGAATCGTCAGTGTTCGGCTGAGCGAATCCAAGCTGCCGCGTCGGGTCATCCGCGGGCACGGTTGGCGTCGAATGGTTCGAGATGGTGACGGACATGGTTTTCTCCTTGGATGTACTTGCTGATGTGAGGAATTATCTCTAGGCGGATGCGGGCGCGGAGATCGCTGCGAGTACGTGGCGCACCACTTCCTCGGGACGTTCCTCCGGCAAGAAGTGGCCCGAGTCGGAAACGAGGACGCTCTCGACCTTCTCGGCAACGAGCGACACCATCTCGCCCACGCGAGAACCGAGTCCGGCGCGTCCGCCGATCGCGACGACCGGCACGCGGACCTTGTTCTGTAAGAGGGGCGCCGTCTGAGCGATGCTGGTGAACGCCGCTCGATAGACGCCCATCTGACCGAGGACGCCCAGGTTTCCGGAGAACGTGCGCAAGTATTCGTTCACGACGTCCGGCGAGAACGCCGCACGGTTGACCACGTTCTGACCGCCGTAGAACCACGTCAAGAACGCGCGCTCGTTGCCGACGATGAGCGCCTCGGGCACGCCCGGCGCGAGCGGAAGAATCCACCACCACATCGATCCGAACTGCATAGCCTCCGGTGTGTAGGCGATGATCTTCGAGAGCAGTTCGGAGACCATTACGGGGCACTCGATGTAGAGTAGCGTGGTGATCTCGTCAGGATGGTCTGCGGCCCAGATGAGCGCGGGCGGAGCGCCCATGTCGTGTGCGACGAGTGTCAGCGGCCGTCCCTCGCCGAAGTGAATTGCGGCGACTAGGGCTCGGAACTCTCTCGCCAGCGCGCGATTGTCGTATCCGTCTGTGCCTTGAGGCTTGTCCGAATCACCGAAACCTCGCATGTCCGGTACGAGGACGCGTACACCCGCCTCCGCGAGTTGCGGCGCGACGTGTCGCCAGGTATAGCTGGTGCTCAGAAAGCCGTGCCAAAGCAGCACCGGTGCGCCCCCCGTGGGGCCGCCTATCCAATAGTGGAGACGGACGCCCCCGACGGTCGCGATCGCGCTCGTAAATCCTGGGATCGAAGGCACGGCACGTACGTCGGTCATTGCGACATAGCTTTGAGAAATGTTGCGACCAAGTCAAGCGCCGGATCGGAAGCGTTGTGTGTCCCGATGCTGCTGACGTGGCGCTCATTGTCAGTCGTTGCGCGTTTCGACATCGTCACACTTTCCTGCCGATAGCCGGCGAGTCGCACGGCATAGTACGGAATCTGAACGTACTTGGTTGAACCGGCATTGTCTGCGTCAATTCCCACAGACAAGCGGCTGCAACTTGCTCAATCCGCGGATGAGCCGGGATCGCGACGCCCTTGCAGCGGAGCCGTGGCCGAATGGCGTGCGCATCGCGGCGAGCATTTCCTTGATGTTCGAGGCGGGATCGCAAGACATGCGGCATGAGCTCGGGCCGACCAACAGTTGGTTCGAGGACGCCGCGAACGAGGTAATTCCGCGCGCACTCGACTTGTTCGATCGATTCGAGCTGCTGATCAATCACCGGCAAGATACGCCGATCGTGCACCGCGGGCCGGTTGGAGAAACCGGGCTTCCAGGTCCGGCCGCGCAAATATCCTAACTTAGCAAGAAAAAGGTGCTTGGCCTATCTGACTTCGCCTGCAGTCGGCAGCGTTTCAGCATAGGCTTCTTCAGGCAAACCGGCGAGCCGATCGAGGTTCGTGATTAGCCGGTCGAGCAGATCGACGAGTTGCGTGATCTCCTCGTCTGCAAACCCGGTTAACGCATCACGATTGCCGCGGAACAAGGTCGCAATGGCCACCGGCAGGCGTGCCAGCGCCAACTCCGTCAGGGCGATACGGCTGCTGCGTCCGTCGCCCGGGTCAGGCGCGCGTCGGATGAGCCCGTCCCGTTCCATTCGTGCGAGCATTTGCGCCATGGGCGGCTGCTGAATCTTCGCGAAGCGCGCCAGGTCGCGTTGCGTGTCGGCGCGGCCGATGTGTAGGGCGACTAAGACCGGCAGATGGCCAACCCCGAAGCCCAGCGGCTTGAGGCGAGCCTCGCTTAGGCGCGCGAAGCCCCGCGCCGCGAGGCTGATCAGGTGTCCCGGTGTCGAGAGCACGTTCGCGCCCGTATCGCTATCTAGCATTCCGCGTCCGCCTGTGTTATATACGTGCATATGTATCTGGGTTTCGACAGCGAGTCGTTGCCACCCCGTTCCGTCTTGCCCGGCACTGAGGAGCACGCCTATGGCCGACGATATCGCAATTCTTAGCACCATGTACGAACGCTTCAACGCACGCGACATCGGCGGTGTCCTGGGCGCGCTGACCGATGACGCCTGGGCCAATGGCATGGAGGGCGGCCACGTCCACGGCCACGAGGGCGTCCGTGCATACTGGACGCGTCAGTGGGCCATCGTCAGCCCGCACGTCGAGCCCGTGAGCTTCGAACGGGCTCCGGATGGATCGATCGTCGTAGAGGTCCGTCAGTCCGTCAGCGATCTGCAAGGCAGGCCGTTGCAGGACCAAACGCACGGCCTCAAAGACAACGCGGTCGGGCATGTCTTCTATCTGCAGAATGGAAAGGTCGCCCGCTTCGACATCCGAGAAGATCGCTAATCGGCCGCCGATCGGACGAGGTGCGTCGCGTAGCAATTAGCGATGCGTTATTTTCGCAGAACGCAATCCTCATTGGCCTAGACCCGCCGCAAACCGCAATTGTAACTTCAAAGGGTGCACTCGTTCACTTGAAGTTGCGCCAGCCAATCTATCAGCCGCACGAGCCGATCGAGCATGTTTTCTTCCCCATCGACTGCGTGATCTCGGTCGTCACACGGATGAAGGACGGTCACCAGATCGAGATCGGCACGATTGGCCGCGAAGGCGTGTCAGCCATTCCGCTTCTGCTCAGTGCAACGACCTCGTTGAACGAAAGCTATTGCCAAGTTCCAGGAAAGGCAATACGACTCGATGCGGATAGCTTTCGCCTGCTCACGGGTAACGCAGGATTTAAGAAGCTGCTGGACCGTTACGTTCAGGCATACGTCAACATGCTGGGTCAACTCGCGGCCTGCAATCGATTGCATGGAGTCTACCAGCGCTGCGCCCGATGGCTGCTCATGACGCAGGACCGCGTCGGTAAAGCAGATATCCGCTTGACGCATGAATTTCTCGCGATGATGCTCGGCACGGACCGCTCCGGAGTGTCAATCGCTGCCGCAACCCTCCAAAACGCCGGCTTCATCAAATACGCCCACGGCGTCATCACGGTTCTCAACCGAGCTGGTTTAGAGGACGCAAGCTGCGAATGCTACGACGTCGCTCGCGATCAGTTCGGCGGCCTGTTGCGATCTGCTCGCGCGTTCTAGGATCTGCCCGCCGCCGCGGGAGCCGGCGCCGGGTAGTCCGTGTATCCACGTTCGCCGCCGCTATAGAACGTGCTCGGGTCGGGCGCATTGAGACTCGCGCCGGATTTCAGACGCGCGACGAGATCCGGATTCGCCAGCGCGAACTTACCGACGGACGCCATATCGGCGCGGCCGCACTCGACATCGATGGCGATGTCTTCGCGCGGTCGATCTTGGCGATTCACCATCAGCGACGTTGGCCATGCCTGCCGGATCCATCGAAGTAGCTCATCGTCGCCGGCGTGCACGGTGCTCAGAAAGGCTAAATTGAGCGGTGCGAGTTGGGCGATCAGCGACGTGTAGAGCGCGTTCGTGTCCCCTTCCACGATGTCGTTGAACGGGTTCCCCGGCGAGATGTGGATCGCCGTGCGCCCGGCGCCGATCTCGTCCGCGACGGCGGCCGCCACTTCCACCGCGAATCGCACGCGGTGCGCGATTGATCCGCCGTACTCGTCCGAACGCCGGTTGGCATTCTCCGACAAGAATTGATGGACGAGGTATCCGTTTGCTCCGTGGATCTCGACGCCGTCCGCCCCGGCAGCGATTGCGCAGGCTGCGGCATGCCGAAAGTCGCGTATCGTCCCCTCAATCTCGTCGATGCTCAGCTCTCTCGGTTCGCGCATGTCTTGCAGACCCTGCATGGTGAACATGTTGCCTGCGGGTTTAATCGCGGAGGGCGCCACGGGTTGGCGTCCGTGCGGCGTATTCGCTGGATGGGCAATGCGGCCGACGTGCATCAGTTGGATGTAAATATGGCCGCCTTCCGCGTGCACGCGATCGGTCACGAGCCTCCAGCCGTCGATCTGTTCTTGCGTGTAGATGCCCGGCGTGAGCAGATATCCTTGACCGTCCTCAGAAGGCTGCGTTCCCTCGGTGACGATGAGGCCGAACGCGGCGCGCTGACCGTAGTAGGTCGCGTTCACTTCCGTGGGAACGCCTTCGGGTGTCGAACGGTCTCGCGTCATCGGTGCCATCGCGAGGCGGTTCTTGAGGGTGATTCGCCCGATTGTTACGGGCTCCCAGAGCTTTTCCATTGGATGGTCCTGACTTCAATCATCCGACGCGGTCAACCACCTGATGGCAGCGAGTCCCGCGTCGATGCTCGCCTTCCGACGGTAGCGGAGCCACGCGCAGGGAGTCTGCCGCATTCCCTACACTGCGTAGCAATCACCCGGCGATCGTATCGTTCGCGGATGCGGCGGCCGTGGTTACGTCTCTCTCGACCGACATCGCTGGAAAAGATACTAGAGTTCCCGGGGTCATCATTCACTTGAACGTCGGCGCGCTCGATCGCGACGCCGAATGAGGTCAGCGACGCCTTCACGTTGCTCAGAGACGTGCCCGTGTGAGAAGCTCTACCGAGTAAGCATGTGAAGAAGCCGCCGGTTGAGGTAATAAAGAGCGCAACGGTTTGAGCCGAAAAGGCGCCTCTACGACGCCTCTTGGCTTTATTTCGGCGTGCTTAGAACCGGTGCGAAAAATCGTAACCGTGCCACGAATCACAACTCGAGCAATGGAGAATGACAGAGAACAACCAATGAGCCAAGGAAACGAGAATTCAGGAAAGCCATTATCGCGTCTGCAGGTGATCGGTGCCCTCGGATCAGGACTAACCGCAGCGGCCGTATCGCCCGCATCCGGACAGGAGACCGTCGTCCACGGACAGGGAAAACTGTACGCGAGCACGGCGCAGCCGGTGCAGGATCCGACGACAAAGTATCCTCAACCGCCCTACACGTTCGTCAAGCAGCCATGGCCGGGGCTGGCAAGCAAGATGCAGCCGCCGCCGGATCACGGTGAGAAGAGTTACAAGGGCTCGGGCCGGTTACTGGGACGGAAGGCGCTGATCACGGGCGGTGACTCGGGCATGGGACGTGCCGCGGCGATCGCTTATGCACGTGAGGGAGCGGACGTTGCGATCAACTATTATCCCACCGAGGAGCCCGATGCGAAGGAGGTTGTCGCGTTGATACGCGCGGCCGGTCGCAAGGCGGTCGCGATTCCCGGGGATCTGCGCGATGCGGATTTTTGCCGGAGACTAGTCGCGAAGGCCATCGAGGGTCTGGGCGGACTCGACATTCTCGTGAGCAATGCCGGACGTCAACAAGAGTTTCCGCAGATGACCGACATGCCCGACGAGGAGTTCGATTACATCATCAAGACGAACATCTACGCCCCGTTCTACATCCTCAAAGCGGCAATTCCGCACCTGCGCCCCGGCTCGACGATCATTGCGACGACGTCGGAGCAGGCCTACGATCCATCCGCCGAACTCTATGCGTACGCACAAACGAAGGCGGCGACCATGAATTTCGTGAAGTCTTTGGCGAAGGGACTCGGGCCGAAGGGAATTCGCGTGAACGGCGTGGCGCCTGGGCCGATCTATACGCCGCTGCAAATATCTGGTGGCGCGAGCAAGGGAAAATTCGAAACCTTCGGCAGCAAATATCCGCTTGGCCGGGCCGGGCAGCCTGCGGAATTGGCGTCAATTTACGTGCAATTAGCCGCGGAAGACGCGACGTACACGACCGGAAACATCTACGGAGCGGGCGGCGGGATGGGGCAGCCGTAAGTCATCTCCGGCCCTTCGTCGACCCGTTGGGCCAGTCGAACGGTGCCCGATCGATCTTTTCGATCAATTCGATCGGGCCGGCGTAAACGGCGTTCGCGTGGCGCAGTGTTGCCGGGTCGCTACCGCCGCAGCGAAGCGCCACGCAGGCGACGCGGGCGTTGTGGGCGGATTCGATATCGTAGCGGGTGTCGCCGACCATCACCGCGTCCGCTTCCGAGGCCGACGCACTCGTCAACGCGGCGCGGACGATGTCGGGAGCGGGTTTGGATTCCCGCGCATCGTCGCTCGTCGTCGAAAAGTCGACCAGCGGCTTGAAGTTGCCGATCGCCAGCAGCGTATCCAACTCGTCGCGCTTCGCTGAGGTCGCGACGACAACGCGGCCGCCGCGGGCTCGCACGGTCTCGAGCATTCGTCGCGCTCCTCGAAAGGCGCGAACGTCGCGAAGCTCTCGCGTCAAGAAAATCTCCAGCCTGCGTGCGGCGATCGACGTGCCCCGGTCGCTGTCGGCCGACAGGCCGTCCGCGAGCTGCGCGAGCATGCGATCACCGCCCATTCCGATGAGCGGCCGGATTCGATCGAAGGGCACGTCGAAGCCACCCTCGGCAAGGGCGCTTGCCCAGGCCCGCGCGTGCGCATCGTTGGAATCGACCAATGTACCGTCGACATCGAACAGAACGGTAGACGTCACTATCGGGACATACCCCTTAATCTGGTGTTTGAGCGTCTGCGCTCGGGGGTAGCCTTCGACTAACCGCTCGCTCTCCGCCGTGAAAGAAGGTTAGCTTGGCGAAACAACGTGGTCTCGGAAACGTCGTCGACAACGTGCGAGGCGTCGCCGAAAAAATGGTCACCGGCGTCAAGGACGCGATGAATTCCACGCATCTCGAAGATTCTGTCGGCAGCGTGCTGAGCGCGGCCGAGCCTTCGGATGCGATCGCATTGCTCAAGAAGGATCACGAGAAGGTCAAGGCGCTGTTCGCGCAAGCCGACGCACTGAGCGATACCGCGCATGCGGCGCGGCTCAAGCTCTTCAAGGAGATCGATTCGGAACTGACGTTGCACACGACGGTCGAAGAGACGATCTTCTATCCGGCCTTCAAGGCGAAGACGAAGCGCAATAGCGAGGAGCGGGACGAGGTTCTCGAAGCCTTCGAGGAGCACGCGTCCGCGAAAGATTTGATCGGCAAATTAGAGCGGCTCGACGCGCGCGATGAGACGTATAAGGCAAAGCTGCAGGTCCTAGGTGAAATGATCCGGCACCACGTCGAAGAAGAAGAGTCGGAGATGTTCCCCGAGGCGCGCGCTCTGCTCGGTCACGACGCACTCGAACGGCTCGGCGAGCGGATCGCTGCGGCGAAGCGGAAGGCTCTCGGGAAGTCGGCTGGGTCGAAGCCTGCTATGAAGGCGAAGCCGTCCAAACCGGCGCGCGCGCGGGCGCATGCGCCGCGCGCCAAGAGCGCGCGCGGCAAACAAGGCTAGTCGCCGCGGCGCCGCTCCGGAGCGGACGCGGCGGTTTGATGGAACGCAACGTGAGCACGGCAACATCGTCGCGAGCGCCGTCGAAAAGGACGGGCTCCTGGACGAACTTGGCCGGATGGGCTGCGTTGTCGCGATTGGCAGCGGCGAGCGCTTCGCGCAGACGCCGTTCGCACGTTTCGATGTTGCGCGTCGATTCCAACAAACCGTCCGTGTAAAGCATCAGAAGTCCGGAGCGCGGCAGCGCGATCGTTTCCGAGCGACCCACGCCTGTCTTCCGCAATCCGAGCGGTAACCCGCGGGCGAGTAGCTGTGAAATAGCGCCATCCGCGTACCACAAAGGCGGCGGATGGCCGGCCGACGCGAAGGCCAGGGTCGCGAGACCGGGATCGATGATGCCGACGAAGGCCGTTACCATCGTTTCCGGAGATTCGCGCCGCACGGTACGGTCCACGGCATCGAGGATCGCGACCGGATCGCTCTCGACTACCCGTGCGACGACACGGATTGCCTGGCGAACGTTGCCCATGACGACGGCCGCATCGAGCCCGTGGCCGGCCACATCGCCGATCGAAATGACGACTCGTCCGCTGTCGAGTGCGATTGCATCGTACCAGTCGCCGCCGACTTCCGCTTCGCGTTCGGCGGGACGGTAGATCGCATCGAACGTCAGGCCGTCAATGTCGGGCATGTCGTGCGCCAGGAACGCTCGCTGCAGGGTCGCCGCGATGCGATGCTCGCGCTCGTAAGCGCTCTTGATCTCGGCCTCGGTGCGCTTCCGGTCCTCGATATCGGTACAGCTGCCGAACCACTCCGAAACCGTGCCGTCGGGTGCTCGCGCGGGAAAGGCGCGACCGAGAAACCAGCGATACGTCCGTCGTGGCGTTTCAAGCGATATTCCGTTTCGAAGATCGCGCCCAATGCGACCGCTTCACGCCACGCTTCCATCGTCGACTCGAAGTCGTCCGGGTGCGCTACGGCCTGCAACGAATGCACGCTGCTCGGATCGATCCCCGTGTATTCGTACCACCGGCGATTGAGATACGTGTTGCATCCGGTCGCATCCGCGACCCACACGATCTGCGGCAACGAATCGGCGAGATTACGAAAAACGGTCGCGCTTCTGAGGACGGCCGCTTCGGCCTTTTTGAGATCGTCGATGTCGGTCACGCCCCCATACCAGCGGAGGACCGCACCCGACGCATCCAACATCGGCTTGCCGCGCGCGACGAACCAGCGGTAGGTCCCGCCGCGGCCGCGAAGCCGATACTCCATATCGTACGGTTCGCCGGTATCGCGCGAGTGATATCACCGCGCGATCGTTGCGTCGAAATCGTCGGGGTGAAGTGCCTCGGTCCAGCCCGCCGACATCGCCTCGTCGTAGCCCGTTCCCGAATACTCGCACCAGGCATGATTGAGAAAATCGAGAGATCCATCTGCGTGGGCGGACAAGATTATCTGCGGGGTCGCATCGGCAAACGCACGATAGAGATCGAAGTAGCCTAAAGCCTCATGCGCTGCGTCGGTCATCGGGCGGTCCTCTCCGGAGGGATTGCCACTTTGTTCTCGCTTGCCCGGTATTCCAACCTGGGCCGGCCATCGGCACCGAAACGGACCGGCGGTGGCGTCTAGGACTTCCCTTGTCGAGCGTCAGCGGCCGACAAAAACGCCAAGACGCGCCCCTCGAGGGAGCTGAGGCCGGCAATTCGCCGGGCCTTGGGCAAGTTAACTTCGCCCGCGTCTGCCATCGCGTTCAAGACGGCCGGGTGAACGTAACAACGCCGGCAGATCGCGACGGTATTGCCGAGCTTGGCGGCCACGACGCTCAGCGCTTCGTTCGCGATCGTGCGCCGCGCAACTTGCGTTTCGGCAGCGTCGCGCGTCGATAGCTCTTCCGCGCAGGCGACGGTGGCCAGCCACGTGCGGAAATCCTTTGCCGTGAAATCGTCGCCGCTTATCTCACGAAGGTACACGTTGACGTGTTCGGAACGCACGGGAACGGCCTCGCCGGAGTCGTCGACGTATTCGAAAAGTTCCTCGCCCGGGAGGTCTTGGCAGCGGCGCACGACCCGCGCGACCCGAACGTCGTCGATCTTCACCGCGTGCCGAACGCCGCTCTTCCCGCGAAATGTGAAGCGCAGGGTCGCCCCTGCCACGCGCACGTGACGGCCGCGGAGCGTCGTCAACCCGAAGGAGCGGTTGTCGCGCGCGTACTCCTGATTGCCCACGCGGATGGCGGTCACGTCGAGTAACCGTACGATGACGGCGAGCACCTTTTCGCGCGGCAGACCGGAAAGTCCGAGATCCGCGTCGACGCGCTTGCGAATCGCCGGCAGCGCCGTGCCGAACGCGACCGCGCGGTCGTACTTCGCGGCGTCGCGCACCTCGCGCCAGCGCGGATGGTAGCGATACTGCTTGCGACCGCGCGCGTCTCGTGCGGTCGCCTGAACGTGACCGTTGGGGATCGGGCAAATCCACACGTCGTTATACGCCGGCGGAACGGCGAGCTTCCGAATGCGGGCGATCTCCGCCTCGTCCTTGATGCGTTTGCCGTCGGCAGAATAATAACCAAAAGAAGTACCCGACCTTCTCCGGCGGATACCCGGCATCCGATCGTCGACGTAGCGGAGACCGGCCGCCTTCGCCGCGAGCATCGTTTCGTCGGCTACCATCGGGATGTCGGTTACCCGCGCTCCCGAAGGGCTAAACAGGCGTTGGTGACTCGCGTGCACGGCGGCACGGCGATAGCTGCCTTCGTCTTCCGAGGAAGCGCTTTTGTACTCGGCGGATCGGGAGCATATCGGCTTGTAAGTTACCACGCGCCGAAAAAATCTGTTGCTGGAGCACTGATGCGAGCGAACACATGGCACGGAAAAAACGACGTACGAGTCGTTGAGAAACCCGATCCAACGATCGTAGACCCGCGCGACGCCATCGTACGAGTTTCGCTGACGGCGATCTGCGGCTCCGACCTGCACATCTACGATGGTTTCATTCCGTCGATGGAGCCCGGCGACATCATCGGCCACGAATTCATGGGTGAAATCGTGGCCCTCGGCAGCGGCGTGAAGAATCGTTCGGTGGGCGATCGCGTCGTCGTCTCGTTCACGATGTCGTGCGGAGAGTGTTTTTTCTGCACGCGAGGCCTGTTCTCGGTCTGCGAACGCTCCAATCAGAATGCGAAGTTAGCAGCTGCCCTTTGGGGTCATTCGCCCGCTGGGCTCTTCGGCTATTCGCACCTTCTGGGCGGGTACGCGGGTGGCCAGGCCGAGTACGTCCGAGTTCCCTTCGCCGACATCGGCACGCTCCAAGTCCCCGACTCCCTCAGCGACGAGCAAGTGCTTTTCCTTTCGGACATTTTCCCGACGGGCTACATGGCGGCGGAGAATTGCAATATTCAGGCCGGCGACACGGTCGCGATATGGGGTTGTGGACCGGTCGGGCAGTTTGCGATCCGCAGCGCATTTATGTTGGGCGCGGGCCGGGTTATCGCGATCGATCGCGTTCCCGAACGTCTGGAGCTCGCGAGGGCCGGCGGCGCTCAGACCATCGATTATACGACGGTGGATAACATCAACGAAGCGTTGCTCGAGCTTACCTCGGGACGTGGGCCCGACTCGTGCATGGACGCCGTCGGTATGGAGGCGCATGCGCCGGGAGCCGAGGGCTTTATCGACCGTGTCAAACAGTTTGCGAAGATCGAAAGCGATCGCCCGGCGGTGCTGCGCGACGTCGTGACGTCCGTGCGCAATGGCGGTTCGGTATCGGTGCCCGGCGTCTACGGCGGGTTCGTCGATACGTTTCCGATGGGTTCGTTCGTCAACCGAGGTCTGACGCTCAAGAGCGGTCAGACCCACGTGCAACGTTATTGGGGACCGCTATTGGCGCGCATCGAGGCCGGCGAAATCGACCCGAGCTTCGTTATCACGCACCGCTTATCCCTAGACGAAGCAGCGACGGGCTTCGAGACATTCAAACACAAGAAGGACGACTGCATCAAGGTCGTGATGGCGCCTTGAGGTCGATTCGCGTTGCGCGCGACGTGATTCGCGGGTTAAGCGCGGAAAAGGAAAGATCATGGAAAATAATGACAACGGCGAATACGCCGTCATCACCGGAGCGTCCAGCGGAATCGGTCGTGAGCTCGCCAAACAATTCGCGAAGACAAAGTTTCGTCTTCTGGTAGCCGCCGAAGATAGCGGCTTGGAAGACGCTGCCTTGGAGCTCGAAGCACTAGGAGCGAGCGTCCAGACATGCCGGACGGATCTGCGCAGCCCCGAAGGCGTCGAAAGATTGGCTGCCGCGATCGGCGACCGGCAGGTGGATGCCCTCGTCCTCAACGCCGGCGTCGGAATGCTTCGCACGCGCGGACATGCTCGATACCAAAGCCGGTTCGGGCGAAGGTGAGCGCGCGGACGTAACGCAGGTCGCCGAACAGGGTTTCGAGGCGCTGATGAGCGGCAAAGGCGAGTTCTTCGCGCGACCGCTCAAGACGAAGATTCAGGGCCGGATCTCACAAGCACTGCCCGAGCGGGCGGCAGCGGCCGCACACCGGGGTATGGCGGAACCGGGCACGGCGCAGAAATAAGCGACGCTCCTCGGTAGCGTCTTGGTTAGCCGCCGGTTCGCCGGCGGCTGTTTGCTTAGGGGAGGGGCTCCCGCGGGTATTACCGGACCAGGAGGATGATCGATGGGCGATTCTTTCGGGCGGTTCGCCAGGGGCGTGAACGACTTTTCGGCCAGGCCGCAAGCGACCGGCCTGGCGTTCATCATCGTTCTGGTCTGGGCCGTCTCAGGACCCTTCTTCCATTTCTCCGACGGATGGCAGCTGGTTATCAATACCGGTACCACCATCGTTACGTTTTTGATGGTTTTCGTCCTCAACAACGCGCAATACCGCGATACCGCGGCCATCAACGTGAAGCTCGATGCGATCATCATGTCGATCGATTCTGCCGACAATCGGCTCGTCGGAATCGAGCGCAAGACCGAAGCCCAGTCGAAGATCATCGTCCAAGAGCTCGAGGAGCAGGGCCGGGATGCGGCCGACCCCGTGGGGTGAACGGCGCTCCTGGGCCCCTCTTTGGGGTGACATCGGAACGAGTGTTTCCCGTTAGCCGAGCACCAGCTTCGGCGGCGTGATGGGTAGATCGCGAATGCGTTTACCCGTTGCATGAAACACGGCGTTCGCAATCGCCGCCGCCGCTCCGACGAGCCCGATTTCTCCGATGCCTTTGACGCCGATCGGATTGACATGCGGGTCGTCCTCCTCGACGAGCACGACTTCCATCGACCCGACGTCGGCGTGGCACGGCACGAGGTACTCGCCCAGGTTCGCGTTCATGAAGCGCCCCGAGCGTTCGTCGGGTCGGGTTTCCTCGAGCAAGGCCATGCCGATGCCGAACACCATGCCGCCGAGATACTGACTCCGCGCCGTTTTCGCGTTGACGATCCGGCCCGAGGCGAATGCGCCGACCTGCTTGACGAGCCGCACCGAGCCGAGCTCCGGGTCCACGCGCACCATTGCGAACTGCGCGCCGAACGCGTGCATCGAGTACGGCGCGTCCGTCTCGGGTGCGGCTTCGCCACGTACTTCGATCGCCGTGCCGCCGTTACTCCGGACGATATCCGTAAAACGGACGTCGCGTCCGGGCGCGTTCGTCGCAAAGAAACGACCGCCGGCGCTATCGATGTCGCTGACGTCGAGGCCATGAAGCGGCGAATTCGGATCGGCGACGGTCATCTGTGCGAGTCGCGCTTTGAGGTTGAGCGCGGTCGCCTGCACCGCCGAACCTAAGCTCGCGGTGAGTTGAGAACCGCCGGCCACCGGCGCTTCGGGAAACGACGAGTCGCCGAGCTGCACCGTCACGCTGTCGGCCGATACTCCGAGGGCCGCCGCGAAAATCTGCGCCATCGCGGTATACGCACCGGTCCCGATATCGACGCCGGAGCTGCTCACCGTCACCGAGCCGTCGGGAAGGAGCTTCGCGAGCGCCGCAGCCTTGCTGCGGTTGGTCGGGTACGTCGAACTCGCCATACCCATGCCGATCAGATACCGGCCGTCGCGCATACTACGCGGTTCCGGATTGCGTGCGGTCCAACCGAACGCCGCCGCGCCCCGCGCGTAAGCCTCTCGTAAGGACTTGCTCGAAAACGGTTTGCCTTCGGTCGGATCTTCGGCTGCGTAATTGCGCAGCCGCAATTCGATCGGGTCGAGCTTCGCCGCGTACGCGAGCTCGTCCATGGCCGATTCAAGCGCGAACGAGCCGCTGGATTCGCCGGGTGCGCGCATGTACGTGGGCGTGCCGTAGTTGAGTCGGTTCATGCGGTGCGTGACGCGCAGCGCCGGCGACGCGTACAGCATCGTCGTGAGCGTGCCGCAGGGTTCGACGAAGTCGTCGAAGACCGACGTTTCCGATTCCGTTTCGTGGATCTGCGCGGTCAGGCGGCCGTCGCGGCCGGCGGCGAGGGCCACGCGTTGGCGGGTTGACGGGCGGTTCCCGACGGGGCCGAACATCTGCGGGCGCCAGAGCGCGATCTGCACGGGCCTCCCCGTCAGCTTTGCGGCCATGGCACACAGGATCGTATGCGACCACACCGAGCCTTTCGAGCCGAACGCGCCGCCGGTAAACTTCGTAATGACCTCGACGTCGTCGATCGGCATACCGAATACACCGGCGATGCGCTTGCGGGCAGGCGTCGTCCCTTGCGTGCCGTCATAAACCCGCAACTTGCCGCCGTCCCACACCGCAATCGTGGCGTGAGGCTCCATCGGATTGTGGTGCTCGATCGGCGTCGTATACACGTTGTCGACGCGGAGCGCTGCCCGTGCGAGCGCACCGTCGGCATCGCCCCGCAGCGTATCGGGGGGCTTCCCGTGAATGTCTTTCGGCTTGACGAGCGTACCGTCTGCGAAGCGCGTCAGCGCGGGCTCGTGCGCGTAGGTGACTTCGACGAGCGAGGCCGCATACTTCGCGCGCGCGAAGCTATCGGCGATCACCACCGCCACGGGCTGACGGTCGTAGTGGATGACGTCCTCTTGCAATGCCGCCATCTTGCGGTCGTTGGCGTCCGTCGCGGCGGTGTTGACTCGCGGCGCGCTCCCATGCGTCATCACCGCGATGACGCCCGCTTCCCGGCGCGCCCGCGACGTGTCGATCGACGCGATGCGGCCGTTCGCGACCGTACTCTGCACGATGTAGCCGAACGTCAGGCCGTCGACCGGCCAGTCCGCGGCATACCGCGCCGTACCGGTCACCTTGGCAGGGCCGTCGACGCGATTGCGGTCCGGCCCGATTGCCGGCAAGGAATTGCTGCTCACGCCGCGCCTCCGGTCATCGCGAGCGCCCGGCGCACGGACTGCCGCGTTAAGGGAATCTTATAATCGTTGTGTCCGTAGCCGCGCATACCTTGGATCGCAACCTGGGCAGCCACCGCGAAGGACGCGTCGTTTGCCGGTTTGCCGATCAGCGCGCCTTCGGCGGCGTGCGCACGCCAGGGCTTGGGCGCCACGCTGCCGAGGGCGATGCGGGCTTCGCGAATCGTGCCGTTCTCGACGGCGAGTGCGGCCGCGACCGACACGAGCGCGAACTCGTACGACGCGCGATCGCGAACCTTCAGGTACGCGGAAGCGCGAGCATGCGCGCTCGGCGGCAACTCAATCGCTTCGATCAACTCGCCTGGGTGTAGGATGTTCTCGACGTTGGGACGGTCGCCCGGCAGAACGTAGAGGTCCTCGATCGCGATCGCGCGTCCGCCTGCGAGGGTGCGCGTGTGCACCACGGCATCCACGGCGAGAAGCGCGGCTGCGAAATCCGACGGGTGCGAGCAGATGCAATGCACGCTCGTTCCGATCACCGCGTGAAAGCGGTTTTGCCCTTCCAGCGCCGAGCAGCCGTTGCCGGGCTTGCGCTTATTGCACGGCTGCGATGTGTCGCGGAAGTAAGTGCAACGCGTACGCTGTAGCACGTTGCCGCCGATCGTCGCCATATTGCGCAGTTGCGGAGATGCCGAAGCGAGCAGCGCCTGCGCGACCGCGGGGAAGCCGGTTTTCACGAGCTGCGAATCCGCGACGTCGGCCATGCTGGCGAGCGCTCCGAGCCGCACGCCGCCGCCCGGCGTCGTCTCGATTGCACGCATCGGCAGGCCCGTGATATCGACGAGCATGCTCGGCTCCTCGACGTGATCTTTCATGAGGTCGACGATCGTGGTGCCGCCGGCGATGAAGCGCGCGTTGCGTTCCAGCGCCACGGCCGCGATCGCCTCGCTCGGATCCGTCGCCTTGGCGTAACGAATCGGGTTCATGCCGCGCCGCCTGCGACGTGCTGCACGGCCGCCGCGATGTTCGCGTACGCGCCGCAGCGGCAGAGATTGCCGCTCATCCACTCGCGCACGTTCGCATCGTCGGTGGGTCGTCGCTCGTTCATCAACCCGACTGCGGACACGATCTGCCCCGGCGTGCAATAGCCGCACTGAAAGCCGTCGTGATCGAGAAAGGCCTGTTGCATCGGATGTAAAGTGTCGCCGTTCGCGAGACCCTCGACGGTCGTGACCGCCTTACCCGGAGTCATGATGGCGAGCGTGAGACACGAGTTGACGCGTTTGCCGTCCACCAGTACGGTGCAAGCGCCGCACGTACCCTGGTCGCACCCTTTCTTGGTACCGGTGAGATGCAACCGGTCGCGGAGCGTGTCCAGCAACGTTTCGCGCGGTTCGAGCGCGAGGTGGAAGGTCTGGCCGTTCACGGTCAAGGAGACCGGCACCGGCTGCGGACCGACGCGCGGAATGCGGGTGATCGAAGCGATGCGCGCGGCGCAGACGAGTTGCGGATTCAATCCGAGCGCAACCGCCGGCACGACTGCCGCCACGAGGAATTTGCGGCGTGAAAAGTCTGACATCGAGTAATCCTATGGCGCGTAAACTGCTGTGCCGACTACGTTTCCCATCGGGCGCAGCGTCAATCGAAGAAGTCAAACGTTACCCGCGGTATCGAAGGGCCGCACGGCAGCCATTTCACCAGGTCAGCTGCGTCACGCGCCCTTCGACAAGCATTGGGGGTGAAAAGTCCAGCGGGCGCCCGCCCCCTCGAGGGGAGGGTGCCCGCTCATGGATGATTCGAAGTCCGAGAATCGCCTTTACACGGCCACGGGCTCGAGTTCCGTGCGGCCCCACGCGCGATGGCGGCCGATGGCTTCGATGAAATCGGCGACGATCGTTCCCGCGTCGCCGATCACGATCCCTTCGGCCTGCTTGTCGGTTTGCGGTATCCCCGCTTCGCGTAACACGATGGTCCCGTCGTCGGACGACGCGATGGCTTTCGCGTGTGCGAATGCTTCGGCCACGAAGTTTCGCGCCAAACTCGAAGCGGCGAGCGTGGCGGCGGCTTCCGATCCGCCCGGAAGGTACACGGCGTCAAAGACGACCGCGGGCATCGTGACGAAGCGGTGGTCCACCGGTATGCCGCCGCCGTCGCCCGCGACCTCGCCGAGTTTCGCCGCGATGACGAGCGCGTGGGCGCCCGCATCCTCGAGTGCACCCGCAATCGTCTTGACGTCGCGAGCGGACGAGCCGTCGGCGACGAGAATAGCCACTTTGCGTCCGGTAACGTCGCCCATGAGACCCGTTTGCTCGTTGAGCTGGCTTAGCAGCGGAGACGAAAGCGACGTCGTGTCCGCAGCGGAAGCGCGATTCGACTTGCCGTTCCGCGTCTTCACGGCCGGCTTTCCGTTCGTGGCTGACGGCGTCGCAAGGCCCAGATTCGCGGCAACCGCGACTGCCAGGCCCGTATCGATGTGCGCGAGCATCGCAGTCACGACGCGTTCGCGAATTTCCGCGCGTTTGACCTTCGCCAACTCGAACGAGAAGGCATCGACGATGTGCTGCTTCTCGACCGTCGACATGCTGTTCCAGAAGAGCGTCGCTTGCGAGAAATGATCGTCAAATGACGCCGAGCGCACGCGCCGCATGACGCCGTCGACGCGCGCGGGGTACGTCGCGAACGCGCCGTCCTCGACCGTTCGCGGCTCCGGCAGGTTGCCGTCGAGCGAGTTCGGCGAATACGACGCGTTGCCGACGTCGATCGTCATGCGATGGAAGCCGTCGCGCTGTCCGTTGCTGAACGGGCAAATCGGCCGGTTGATCGGAATCTCGTGAAAATTCGGGCCGCCGAGTCGTGATAGCTGCGTGTCGAGGTACGAGAAATTCCGTCCCTGAAGCAGCGGGTCGTTCGTAAAGCCGATGCCGGGCACGAGATGCGTCGTGCAGAACGCGACCTGCTCGGTCTCGGCGAAATAACTGTCGGGGTTCCGGTCGAGAACCATCTTCCCGATGCGCCGGACCGGAACGACCTCCTCGGGAATCAACTTGGTGGGATCGAGGATATCGAACCCGAACGAGTCGGCCTCTTCGTCGCCGAAGAGCTGCAGGCCGAGCTCCCACTCGGGGAATTGGCCGGCTGCGATGCTTTCGAAGAGATCGCGCCGATGGAAATCGGGATCCTTCCCGGCGATCTTTTGCGCTTCGTCCCACACGAGCGAGTGGACGCCGAGCTTGGGTTTCCAATGGAACTTGACGTAGCGCGCTTCGCCCTGGGCGTTGATCAGGCGAAACGTGTGAACGCCGAAGCCTTCCATCGTCGCGAACGAGCGCGGAATCGCACGGTCGGACATGAGCCACATCATCATGTGGCTCGATTCGAGCGTCAAAGACACGAAGTCCCAGAGCGAATCGTGCGCCGACGAGGCTTGCGGAATTTCGTTGTGCGGCTCGGGTTTCACCGCATGCACGAAATCCGGAAACTTGATCGCGTCCTGAATGAAGAAGACGGGCATGTTGTTGCCGACGAGATCGAAGTTCCCGTCCGGCGTGTAGAATTTTACCGCAAAGCCGCGCACGTCGCGTGCCGTGTCGGCCGAACCGCGCGAGCCGCCGACCGTCGAAAAGCGCGCGAACACCGGGGTCTTCACCGCCGGATCTTGCAGGAACGACGCGCGCGTGACGTCCGCCATCGACTCGTAGACTTGAAAGTAGCCGTGCGCGGCCGCGCCGCGCGCATGGACGACGCGCTCGGGGATCCGCTCGTGATCGAAATGCGTGATCTTCTCGCGTAAGATGAAATCTTCGAGCAACGTCGGACCGCGTTCGCCCGCGCGCAGCGAGTTTTCATTATCGGCGATCGGTAAACCCTGATTGGTCGTGAGCGGGCTGTCGCCGGAAGCCGCCCGGAACGGCGTCAGCGCTTCGATCTTTGCCGTCGGCGCGTCGTTGCTTGCGGACGCCGGCTTCCGCCGAGGTTTCTTCACGTCGCTCGGCGGCGTCGCGCGCTTCTGGGGAGCCTTGGCCATATGGTCGTTTCCATCTACTCGTAACGGCCCGCACACTGGACGAACCTGAGGTGTCCTTACCCCTGGTCTGTCGATCGTACCGGTGCGGTTGCTTGCCGTCCCTTCGAGCGCCCGGGTCTACAGGCTATCCTTGAGCTGCGAGGCGAGCCCGAGGTTTTTCTTCACCTGCGCGATGACGAGGTTCGGGTGGCCGTTCGCGATCTGCTTCCACGTGCTCAGCGTGAAACCGGCGGCGACGCGGCCGGGAACGTGCGAGGGAATCGAAAGGGCGTGCGGGTCCACGACCGCGTCGATCACGCACGGGCCGGAGCGATGCGCAAGCGCTTCGCGTAGCGCATCCTCGACGTCCTCGGGATTTTCCAAGCGAATGCCCTTGGCGCCCATCGCCTCGGCGACCCGTGCGAAGTTCGGATTGACGAAATCCGTGCCGAACGGCACGAAACCCGCTTCTTGCTGTTCGATACGCACGAAGTCGAGCGACTGATTGTTGAAGACGATGAGCGTGACCGGCAATTTGCGTTCTACGAGCGTCAGCATGTCGCCGAGGCCGAGCATCGTGAAGCCGCCGTCGCCGCAGAGCGCGATCGTTTGACGGCCCGGATGCGCGAGTTGCGCGCCGAAGGCGTTCGGCGCCGCGCACGCCATCGATGCCCAGGTGAACGAACCGAAGATGCTTCTCCCCTTCGTCGCGTGCAGATAGCGCGCCGCCCAGATGCACGGCGTACCCGTGTCGACGCTAAAGAATGCGTCGTCGGCGGCGATGCGATCGAGCGTGGCCACGAGATACTCGGGCCGGATCGGCGCCATTTCCGGCCCGCGCTTTACGTAGTGCGCTAAGTCGGCATCCCAATCTTTGCTCTTGCCGAGGGCCCGATCGAGGTGCGCCGCATCGGGCTTGGCCTGCACGAGCGGGAGCACGGCCCGGATCGTTTCGCCGACATCTCCGACGAGGCCCAGGTCGAGTTTGGTTCGGCGGCCGAGGCGTCCGGGATTGCGGTCGATTTGCACCTTGACCACGTTCTTGGACGGCAAAAATTCCTTGTATGGAAAGTCGGTTCCCAAGAGTAGGAGCAGATCCGCTTCGTGCATCGCCGCGTAGGCGCCGCCGAATCCGATGAGGCCGGTCATCCCGACGGCGTTGGGATTGTCGTACTCGAGGTAGTGTTTTCCGCGGAACGTGTATCCGACGGGAGCCTGCAGCTTCCGTGCGAGCGCCACCACCTCGTCGTGCGCGTCGCGACAACCCGCGCCCGCGAAGATCGTAACCGTGCCTGCTTGATCGATAACATCGGCGAGACGGAGCACGTCCGCATCGGCGGGCCGCAGAATGGGTGAGCCGACGGAAACGTACGGATCGAGCGACTCTTTGACCGCTTCGACCGCGATGTCGCCGGGCAACGAAAGGACCGTGGGTCCGCGCTCGCCGACCGCCGTACGGATCGCCTGTTGCACGACGGCCCGTACCTGACCGGGGCTGACGATGCGACCGGTGTAAAGCGACGCCGTCGCAAAGAACTGATACGGATTAAGCTCTTCGAGCGCGTCCGTATCCATCAGCGCCGTCTCCACATCGCCGGCAACCGCGATCACGGGCACGCCCTCACGGCGTGCGTCCATGAGCGCGTTGATGAGGTGCGTCACGCCGGGGCCGGCCGTGCCGCAGATCGCCACCGGAAGGCCCGTTTCGTGCGCGTCGGCAACGGCGGCGAACCCGCCGTATTCCTCGTGCCGGACGTGGATGAATTCGATCTTCCCGTTCCGACGGAGCGCGTCGATCGTGGGGTTCAAGGCATCGCCCACGATCCCGTAGCAGCGCTTGACCCCGGCATCGCTCAGCATCGACCACATGGCGTCGGCAACGTTCGTACTCATGATCGGACTGCATGTACCCGCAATGACGTGACGCGTGCGAGCAAGCGCGATTGACCCGCCCGCCGGCCGGTACGAATCGCGCATGTTGCCCGATGCACCACACTCCGAAGCGGTCCTCGCGACGTTCCAGGGCGCATTACGCGAACATCTGGCCGCTCTCCAGGAGAAAGATATCCTCCGGTTTGCGGCGACCCTCGGGCGCGACGTCACCGTCGTCGACGGCCGAGGCCGCGTGCTGGCCGGAGCCGACGCCGTCCGCGCGTCGCACGCCGAGTGGTTCGCGGGAAGCGACCCGTGGTCGCTCGATTACGCGATCGTCGTGCTGCGTGAGTTCGCCGGCGCCGGACTCGCACTGCTCGACGTAACGTATCGCGAACGCCCAAATGCGCTCCCCGCCCGGTTTCTGCTATCGCTCGTCTTCGAGCGCGAGCCGACCGGCGCGTGGAAGTTCGTGTACGACCAGAATACCGCGCTCCAGCGCTCCGCGGGTTGAGCCGCCGCGAGCACGGGTACACGAGCGCGGTCTCTCCTCTCCACTTTGAGGTCATACGTTCGTGCAAACAACGATCGCGCCCGGCCGAAGCGCGCGCAAAACGAATCTGGGAACCGTCATCGTAACCGGCGGCGCGTCGGGCCTCGGTGCGGCAATCGCCGGTGCCGTCGACGACGCGGGCGGTTTTCCGGTGGTCTTCGATCTCAATCCGCCTGCCGCGCAAGACGGACGTGAGTTTCGAATCGTCGACTGCGGCGACCGGCCTGCACTCGAGCGCGCCGTGGCCGAGGTCGCGCGAGAATACGGCCTGTCCGCCGTCGTCGCGAATGCCGGTATGGATGCTTGCGGCGATTTCGATTCGGTGCCGGCGGAACGTTGGGAACGCGTCATCGCGGTCAATCTCGTCGGCACCGCGGCGCTCGTGCGCGCCGCGCTGCCGTTTCTCGAGCGCGCGGAGAATCCGCGCATCGTTACGATCGCCTCGACCCTCGGTTTGCGCGTGCTCGGTGCGGCAACCGCGTATTCCGCATCGAAATTCGGAGTCGTCGGTTTGACTCGCGGCCTCGCGCTCGACCTTGCCGGCCGGGTCGGCGTGACGCTCGTCTGTCCGGGCGGTATGAACACGGGCTTCTTCGACGGCCGCGACGAGCAGTTCAAGCCCGCGCCCGATGCGTTCGAGAAAAATCAACTGAACGATCCGCGTCAGGTCGCAGAAGCCGTCGTCTTCGCGCTCACGCGGCCCAAAGGCGTGGAGATACGCGAGATGATCGTCACGCCGTCGCGAGAAACATCGTGGCCGTAGCGCACCACGCAAAATGAAGAGCTCGCCCGGCATCGCGTGCCGGGCCTTTTCTTGTCACAAGGCGTCAAACACGCTCAACCGCTCCCCGAGTAAACCGGTTTCCCCTTTTATGCTCGCGGAAACCGCTCTCCATCATGCGAGTGCTAGGTATGAACGCAGTATTTCACGACCCGGCGGCCGCGCTCGTCGTCGACGGTCGTATCGTCGCGGCGGCGGAAGAGGAACGCTTCTCGCGCCGTAAGCACGGTAAGCCTTGCGTTCCGTTTTCCACGTGGGAGCTGCCGGAGGAAGCCGCGCGCTGGTGCTTGCAATACGCGACGATTGCGCCGAAGGAGCTCGACGCGATCGCGTATTCGTACGATCCGACGCTCGCTCCGCCCGACGGCGACTCGCTCGCGGATAACGAATTTGAGGCGTTGCGCACGTACTTCGTTCGTCGCGCACCGCTGTTCGCGCAGACCGCACTCCCGGGTTTCGATCGAGCCAAGTTCTGGTTCGTGCCGCATCACGTCGCGCATGCGGCGTCGGCGTATCTCGCCGGCCCGTACCGGGATTGTGCGGTCATGGTGATGGACGGTCGCGGTGAGGCGACGTCGTATTTGGCGGGCGTCGTGCGGGGCGGCGAGCTCCAAGTACTGCGCCGGGTGGCGTTGCCGCATTCCCTGGGCTTGCGCTACGAAGAGTTGACCGTGCACCTCGGTTTTCGCCGAAGTTCCGACGAGTACAAGGTCATGGCTCTCGCCTCGTACGGCCGCCCGCGCTGGCTCGGCGAGGTGCGCCGCGCGATTCGGGCCGACGGTCAGGGCGGATTCATCGCGAGCCCGATCGACTTCGCCCGATTCGTTCCGCAGCGGCGCGAAACGGACGCGTTCGAGGACGCGCACGCGGATCTCGCGGCCAGCGTCCAGGCCGCCTTGCAAGAAACGATCCTCGAACTCGCCGCCTGGCTACACGAACGTTCGGAGACCAATGCGCTCGTGCTCGCGGGCGGCGTGGCGCTCAACGTCGTCGCAAACTCGTACGTCGCGGAGCGCGGTCCCTTCGAACGCGTCTGGGTGCAACCCGCCGCGGGCGATGCGGGAACCGCGCTTGGAGCCGCGCTCTACGTCGCGCGTTCGATGGGCGACGACGTGCAACCGATGCGCTCGGCCGCGCTCGGTCGTGAGTGGTCCGACGATGAGATCGAAGCGCAACTCGCAACGGCGAACGTGGCGTACTCGCGCCCGGCCGACATCGCTCGAGCCGCCGCGGAAACGATCGCGCGCGACGGCATCGTCGCCTGGTTTCAAGGGCGTAGCGAGTTCGGCCCGCGCGCGCTCGGCAATCGTTCGCTCCTCGCCAATCCCCGACGCGCCGAGACGCTGCGCCGGCTCAACGATGTGAAGGGTCGCGAGCAATTCCGGCCCGTCGCCCCGATGACGCTGATCGAACGAGCGGCGGACATGTTCGATGGCCCCTTTCCGTCGCCATACATGCTCTTCGTGCACCGTGTGAATCCCGCGTGGCGAGACGCGCTGCAAGCGGTCGTTCACGTGGACGGCACGGCCCGCGTGCAGACGATCGACCGCGTCGAAGAACCGCTCGTGGCCCGGCTGCTCGACGAAGTCGGCCGGCTCACGGGTACGCCCGTCGTCGTCAACACGTCGCTCAATACCGCGGGGCGGCCGATGGTCGATAGCCCGCGCGATGCTTTGGAATGTTTCGGTTCGGCACCGATCGACGCGCTCGCGATCGGACCGTTCTTGCTCGAACGACCGGCGCGCTCGAGCCGGCCCGAGCCGGCGCATGCAAACGGTGTACGCGCCCACGCATGATCGACATCGTCATTCCAACGCTCGGGCGGCCGTCGCTCGCGCTGCTCCTCGCCTCGCTCGCGAGCGCTCGCGGACCTCGCCCCGAACGAATCTTCCTGGTCGACGACCGGCGCGATCGCCGCGCCGCGCTCGCACTGCCCCAGTGCGACACGTACTTTCACAAGCGACTAACGATCTTGGAGGGCGCCGCTCGCGGCCCCGCTTCGGCACGCAATATCGGCTGGCGCGCTTCGCGCGCCGCGTGGGTGGCTTTCCTCGACGATGACGTCGTGGTCGATGAGGATTGGCTCGCGCGGCTGACGGTCGACCTTGCATCGGCTCCGAACGACGTGGCCGGCTCGACCGGACGGGTGCGCGTCCCCTTACCGCGCGACCGCAAAGCGACCGATTGGCAACGCAACGTCGCCGGGCTCGCGACCGCCCGTTGGATCACCGCCGACTGCGCGTACCGTCGCTCGGAACTGCTGGCCGTCGGCGGATTCGACGAGCGTTTCCCGCGCGCGTATCGCGAAGATGCGGATCTCGCGCTACGCGTGGTCGCGCGCGGCAAACGGATCGTGCCGGGCTCGCGCGGCGTCACGCATCCCGTCCGTCCGGCTCCCTGGTGGATTTCCATCCCGTTGCAAGCCGGCAATGCCGACGACGTCCTCATGACCGCCGTGCACGGCAAGGACTGGCGCGTGAAAGCCGGAGCACCGCGCGGCGCGTTTCGTTCGCACCTTGCGACCGTCGCATCCGCAGCGCTCGCGCTCGGCGCACTCGCACGCCGAAAGCGAGTTATCGCAGCTCTCGCGTCCGCAACGTGGGTCGCGCAAACGGCGCGCTTTACCTGGCGACGCGCGGCGCCGGGACCGCGAACCGCCGCCGAGATTTCTGCACTTGCCCTGACATCGACGGTAATTCCGTTCGCCGCGGTCTATCATCGCGCGCGCGGATACGCCGCCCTTTGCCGGCTACTGAACGATCGCACGCGAGCCCCGCGTCCGGTCGCTCCCGCGGTATTGTTGGATCGTGACGGCACGCTGATCGTCGACGTTCCGTATAACCGCGATCCCGCCCGCGTGGTCCCGATGCCGACCGTGCGGACGGCGCTCGCGCGCTTACGCGAGGCGGGCATCGCGATTGCCGTCGTGTCGAATCAAAGCGGCGTCGGACTCGGGCATTTGGGCGTTACTGACGTGCGCGCCGTAAACGATCGTGTCGAAGCCCTGCTCGGACCGCTCGGTCCGATCCTGACCTGCGAGCACGCGCCCGGCGCGGGCTGCCGTTGCCGCAAACCCGCGCCCGGATTGATCGAAACGGCCGCGCACGCACTCGGCGTCGAGCCGCGCGACTGCGTGGTTATCGGCGACATCGGATCCGACATCGAAGCGGCGCAAGCCGCGGGAGCGCGCGCGATCCTCGTCGCGACATCGGTGACGCGAATAGAAGAAGTTGCCGCGGCTCCGCTGATCGCGCCCAACCTCGATGCCGCCGTGAGCGCCGTGCTTGGCGGTTTGGCATGAACGTGCTCGCGGTCCGGCAAGATAACAACGGGGACGTCCTCTTAGCGGGACCCGCGATCCGCGCGCTGTCCGCGGGTGCGTCGCGGCTTACGCTGCTGTGCGGCCCGTCCGGCCGCGCCGCCGCCCAGGTGCTGCCCGGCGTCGACGACCTGCTCTGCTTCGAAGCGGCCTGGATCGAGGCAAATCCGCGCGTCGTCTGTCGCACGCACGTCGACGCGTTCCTCGCAGCCCTCACCGCACGGCACATCGATCGGGCCGTAATCTTCACGTCGTTCCACCAGAGCCCGCTGCCGATGGCGCTCCTGCTGCGCCTCGCCGGCGTGCGCGAAATTGCGGCGATCAGCGAAGACTATCCGGGCTCCCTCCTCGACGTGCGGCACCGCGGCGTGCCGGACGACGCGCACGAGGTCGAACGCACGCTCTCGCTCGCACGAGCGGCCGGCTTTGCTTTACCACCAAACGATGAAGGCCGGCTCGCTTTGCGAATCGCGACGCAGAATCCCGTCGCGTCGCTCGGAAGCTACGTGATCGTCCATCCGGGTGCGACGGTCCCGGCCCGCGCTTGGAGTGCCGCCTCCAATCGCGCTTTGGTGCGGGCCCTCGTCGCCGAGGGCGTGCGTGTCGTCGTGACCGGCGGACGCCGCGAACGCGATCTCTGCACGGCGGTCGCGGGAAAGGAAGCGCTGAACCTCGCGGGAGAAACGAATTTCCCCGCGCTCGGCGCCGTCATCGCAGGTGCAGCGGCGATCGTCGTCGGCAACACGGGCGCCGCGCACGTCGCCGCCGCGGTCGGGACGCCGACGGTATCGCTTTTCGCGCCGACGATCCCGGCCGCGCGTTTCCGGCCGTGGATGGTGGATCACGTGCTGCTCGGTAATCAAGAGATTGCATGCGCCGGCTGCCGCGCGCGCACGTGCCCATATCGAGATCAGCCCTGCCTCGGCGGCGTCGGTGTCGGCGATGTACTCGCGGCGCTGCGCACGCTCGCAAGCCGGCGCCGGGGGCGCATCGCCCAGGTACGCGCTTGATCGCAGAGCGCCCCGTTCCCGCGAAGCGCGTGCTCCTCTGGCACGTTCACGGCTCGTACGCCACGTCGCTCGTGCAAGGTTCGCATACGTACTATATTCCGACGTTGCCCGACCGCGGACCCGACGGCCGTGGCCGCGCTCGAACGTGGACCTGGCCGCCGAACGCAATCGAAATCTCACCCGAGGAGGCCCGCGATCTCGAGATCGACGTCGCGATCGTGCAGCGCCCCCACGAACTCGCCTCGCTCGTCGAAACCTGGCTCGGACGCAAGCCGGGGCGCGACGTGCCGACGATTTATCTCGAACACAACGCGCCGCAAGGCCGCATCGCGGAGTTGCGCCATCCGGCCGCCGACCGCGACGATCTCACCGTCGTGCACGTGACCCATTTCAACGAGTTGTTCTGGGACTGCGGCGCGACGCGAACGCACGTCATCGAACACGGCATCGTCGATCCCGGCTATCGCTATACGGGCGAACTCCCACGCGCCGCGGTTGCGATCAATGAAGCGCGGCGACGCGGCCGCGTGACGGGAACCGATCTCTTGCCGCGCTTCGCACGCGCCGTCGCGCTCGATCTCTTCGGAATCGATGCGGGCGCGCTCGGCGGTTGCGACGACCCCCCGCAAACGGTCTTGCACGCCGAGTTGCCGCGGCGCCGCGCCTACCTCCACCCGATGCGCTGGACGTCGCTCGGTCTCTCGTTGATCGAAGCGATGCAGCTCGGCATGCCGGTGGTGGCGCTCGCCACGACCGAGGCGGTCGAAGCGGTGCCGCCGGATTGCGGTGTCGTCTCGACGGATGTCGAGCGTTTGTGCGACGCGCTTCGCGCCTACGCTGCGGACCGGGAACGGGCGCGCGCGGACGGTTTACGCGGCCGGGCCTACGCGCTCGAACGCTACGGTATCGAACGATTCTTGCGCGCTTGGGATTCCCTATTCGTCGAGGTCACCACATGAGGATCGCCATGGTTTCGGAGCACGCGAGCCCGCTCGCGACGCTCGGCGGCGTCGACGCCGGCGGCCAGAACGTCCACGTGGCGGCGCTCTCGGCCGCGCTCGTGCGACTCGGCCACAGCGTCACCGTCTACACGCGACGCGACAGCCGCGCCCTACCGGCGCGGGTCGCGATGGCTTCCGGAGTCGTCGTGCAGCACGTCGATGCGGGGCCGCCGAAGCCGCTGCCAAAAGACGCCATCTACCGCTACGTTCGGCAATTCGGCGTGCAGTTACAGCGCCTGTGGAGCGACGACCCTCCCGAGATCGTGCACTCCCATTTTTGGATGAGCGCACTGGCGGCGCTCGCAGCTGCCGAACCGCTCGACCTGCCCGTCGTGCACACGTTCCACGCGCTCGGCATCGAGAAGCGCCGGCATCAAGGTGCGGCCGATACGTCGCCGGCCACGCGCATCCGAGCCGAGGCGGAAATCGCGCGTCGCGCGGACCGGATCGTCGCGACCGCGAGCGCCGAGGTGTTCGAGCTCAGCCGCATGGGCGCGAACCCGCGCGCGTTACGGCTCGTGCCGTGCGGCGTGGACCTCGATCACTTCACCGCCGTAGGATCGTGCGAGCCGCGCCGAAGCGACCGCCTGCGGGTCGTGACGCTGTCGCGCCTCGTGCCGCGCAAGGGTGTCGGCACGGTCATCGAAGCCCTCGCGACCGCCCCCGGCGTGGAACTGGTCGTCGCCGGCGGCGGCGAGACGCCGGAGCTTGCGAACGATCCCGAGACCGCGCGGCTCGCGGAGCTGGCGCGCACGACCGGCGTCGCAGATCGCGTCTTTTTCCGTGGGCGCACGGCGCGCACCGAGGTGCCCGCGCTACTGCGTTCGGCCGACGTCGTGGCGTGCACGCCCTGGTACGAACCGTTCGGGATCGTGCCCCTCGAAGCGATGGCGTGCGGAAAACCCGTTATCGTCTCCTCCGTCGGCGGGCTTGTCGATACGGTGGTCGACGGCGTCACCGGCTTTCACGTCGCGCCGCGTGCGCCGCGTCAGGTCGCGCGCGCGATCGAAGCGCTGCGCGATTCTCGTTTGCGACGAGCGATGGGCCGCGCCGGCGAAGCGCGCGTGCGGCTCCGCTATGCGTGGCCGCGCATCGCGGCCGAGACGCTCGAGGTCTACCGTGGCCTCGCCGGCCGCAGCGCGGGCGCCGAGGAACTCGCAACAGGCAGCTGAGGTGCGAGTCGTCATCCTGCGAGCCCTCGGACTGGGCGATTTTCTCACCGCCGTGCCGGCGTATCGCGCGATCCGGCGCGCCTTCCCGAGCGCGTATATCCGTCTCGCGGCGCCCTCCGAGTTCGCACCGCTGCTTGCGCTGATGAGCGACGCGGTCGACGAAATCGTCGACGTACGCGACCTCGGTCCCCTGCCCACGAAGCTCCACGATGCCGATCTCGCCGTCAACCTGCACGGCGCGGGACCGCAATCGCACGAGGTACTCCTGCGTTCGGGCGCACGTCGTCTCATCGCCTATCGCCACGACGCCGTGCCCGCTAGCGCCGGCGGCCCAGCCTTCGACCCGAGCGAACACGAAGTCGCACGCTGGTGCCGGCTACTCGAGAGCGCGGGCATCCCGGCCGACCCGCAACAGTTGGATTTAGTCGAGCCGCCGATCATCCCATGCCCGTACGCACGCGGCGCGACGCTACTCCATCCGGGCGCCGCCAGCGAATCGCGGCGTTGGCCCGTCGATCGTTGGATTGCGCTGGCCCGCGCCGAGCGCGCCCGCGGCCGCCGCGTCGTCATCACGGGCGGTCCCGCCGAGGTCGAACGGGCTCGCGCGATCGCGGTCGCGAGCGTCATCTCACCCGCTCATGTTTTCGCCGGCCGAACGAACCTGATCGAACTCGCGGCCATCGTCGCCGCCGCAGCCCGCGTCGTCTGCGGCGATACCGGCGTCGCCCATCTCGCGACCGCATTCCGCCGTCCGTCGGTGGTGCTCTTCGGCCCCACACCGCCGGCGCTCTGGGGCCCGCCCGCGCGACCATATCACCGCGTCATCTGGCACGGCATCACCGGCGACCCGCACGCCGGGCACATCGACCGCGGGCTCCTCGCGATCGGCGTCCACCAGGTCATCGCGGAACTCGCTCAGGCAGGCTCCCACACACCCACGTAGTGCGTCACGGCGTCGTCCTTTGCGCGAATCGCCGTCGCCGAATCGAGCAGCAAGATCTGGCCGCCGTCCGCTCTGCGAGCCTTCGTCGGGATATTCTGCAAGCTGCCGATGAGGGCGATGTTCCGCTGCCAGCACTTCCGGTCACCGGGTGACTGATAGAGATCGGCCGTCACGTTGAGGTTCCGGTAGGCCGACATGCTGCTGTAGCCGAGTAAACTCGTCAGCGAGCGATTCGCATAGAGTATGTCGCCGTCCGGAGTGGTGCAGTAGATTCCAAGCGGCAGGGTGTCGCAACGTTCGAATCGATTCGGTACGTCCGCCGCCTTGGGATGGTCCCATTCGTGCACGATCGATTCCAACGCCGAAACGACGTGCGCTCTCGCAGGTGATGGAACGCTCGGCATCTCCGGAATCGCGAGCGAAAAGAGATAGATCGTTTCGTCGACCGGCAGCCGCAAGCT
>Ga0116227_10004471_pt1 | contig 30340 bp, 23 predicted proteins | sample S1TSphgellanicum_FD_89693 | JGI IMG/M metagenome (GOLD analysis project Ga0116227, IMG submission 89693) | Host-associated microbial communities from peat moss isolated from Minnesota, USA - S1T2_Fb - Sphagnum magellanicum MG | ecosystem: Host-associated > Plants > Peat moss > Unclassified... | reverse complement strand
TTATGTTTTTTGTTTTTTTTTGTTTTTTTAAGTTTTTTTTTTTTTTTTTTTCTGAGGAGAGATTAGTAGTTTTTTTATGGGAGATTGCTTTTGAATCACGGTTTCTTTTTAGTGTTTTTTTTTTATTTTTTGGTCTCATACTTTGGTTTTCTTCCCCAGTTATTTCCATTAAAATTCTCTGAAACATGGTTCTTAATGAGAGAAAACAAAACTGAGCAAAACAGAAAGAAAGAGAGAAAGAAAAGCTGCAGAAGTTGGCAAATCAGGCTCCTCAAGCAATCGCAATCCTCCTCATCTTCTTCCGGACCTTGTCTACAGATGGAGTAATCGAACGCATGGTTGCGACTACCAAAAAACTTCTTTCTTTCTTGAAAGCATAGATTGATTGTAACAACAAATAGCTTCTTTCTTTCTTGAAAGCCAATTGATTGATTGTAACAACAAAAGGCTTCTTTCTTTCTTGAAAGCATTGATTGCAACCAAAAAAAATTCTTTCTTCTTACGTGCGATTGATGCAATCGCGCATATTTGTGGAGAAAAAAGAGACACTTTTTATGATTGTCTGTTTGTCAGTTGCACCAAAAGAATCGTAGAGATCGGTGACAGGTCTGTACAGTAGCGGACGACGCTAGTCGGCGATCTCTCTCTCTCCTCTCTCCTTTTTGCTCCTGCAGTTCTTTTGTCGAGAAGAGAGAATCATACAGTTCTTTTGCCATTTGTCGGATAAGCATATTACTTCGTCTCTCCATCTCTTTTTGTTCACGACACTGCTGCACTCTTGTCTTAGCGCTGTCTATCTCTTCTTCTTCTGGCTCTGGCAGTTCTGTCCAGAAGAGAGAGGGAGTGAGTCATACAGTCCTTTGCCAGGAAATCACTTCTTGTTTCCATCGCTCTCCTCACAACACCACACTCTCTCCGTCTCTGTCCGTCCGTCTGTACTGTCTCTCTCCCTCCCTCTTTTCTCTCACCTTTTCTTCGCAGCATCATGGTCATCATGCAGGTGCCGATGGCACTACATGCGCAGAATCGTCAAAAGTTGCTGGATCGGATGCGGGCGCAATTGGAAGCCGCCGGCAGAGACTCCACCAACGGTGTCGTCCTTTTGCAGGTTCTTTCAATTCTTCCTACCACTACGATTACTAGTACTACCTCCTTGCCTCCTTGCCTTGCCTTGCCTTTCCTTTCTTTCGTGCCTCCTGCCTCCCTGAGATTGATGTTGAGCTCAGCGGACCAACCCTGCCGTGGGGTTCCAACACGAAAACCAGGAGCTGATGACTGTTGAGATTGACGGATTCTTATGCGTTTTGGAGTTTTGTCGATTTTGTCGATTTTGTTCCTTTGTCAAGACTGACTGATGTTCCCTGACGGAATTCTTTCTTGTGTAGCAGAGCTTTTTTCGGATCAGAGAATGAGACCAAAAAAGAGTAATAGTGATCTTCTCTAGTTTGTGTGTGGTGCTTTTGTGTGAGCAGGGTGGGGAGGAGCAAACTCGGTACTGTTCAGATCACGTTCCCCTCTTCAGGTATGTGTGTCTCTTCTATGCCGCTACTTGGTTTTTGTTAGTGTGTCTGGCGATGTTCAAATGTTAGTACTCTGGCAACAACAGCCAGTCTCAGTTTCCGCAGTGATAATAGTGCAGCATTACAAAAGCTGAGATTTTTTCATAAATCTCATACAAGGAAGGAAGAGAGATGTGGATTTCAGGGTTTTCTTTGTCTTCTTGACTTGGCTTATTATGCATCCAGTGAGAGATTTCAAAGCTTTTGTTTGAAACCCTTCTTTTGTATCAGATACTTGCCACCTTCTTGGTCTCTAGGATGGAGGGAGCACTCAGTTCTGATTTTTAGTTGTGCCTTGAATTTATCTGACAGGAAAAAAATTCTCTACTGTGCTTGTGTTGTTTCAGTGTAACTTTAAGCTATGTGTTTCTTTTGTTCCTTTGTCAGGCAGGAAAGCTACTTTATGTACTTGTTTGGAGTAAAGGAACCAGATTTCTTTGGTGCTCTGGTTGGTCGCTCTCTCTCCCCTCTTCGGCAATACAGCTTATTGATCTGTTTCTTTAACTTCTATTGCAATGAAAAGTGACCTGATATCTATCCAGAGCCATATATTCAACTCCCTCTGTTTGAAGTTGAAACAGATCTGCATATTAGATCTTTCATGTCTTTGCACACATCTTCTTTTACCACATTTGATGGTCTCTGCAAAGGACCCACTAATAGGATGGGGATGCTTTTCTATTTCAAGGGGTGCATTAGTAAAACAGAGGGCTGTGGGGATGGGGGATGGGTGGAATATTTTCACTCTCTGATACTATAATGGTGATTTGTAGTAAATGGTTGATGACAAAAGCTGTCAACATAACATTGTGGGCAATGTTTTGTTTGGTTGGGAAGGATTTGTACACTGGGAAAAGCTTTCTCTTTTGTCCAAGACTTAATCCAGAGTATGCAGTTTGGCTGGGTAAAATACAGCCCCCATCTTATTTCAAGGTACATGGATCACACTGCATCAGTTGGAAATTTGAGAGTCGTTGTAACTCAGGGCCATTATCTAGGCTTTCTACAGAGCACTTGCTTTATTACAATGCAAGGATGACTTTGAGTTAATCTGTTTTAAGTAAGAGATGAACAACATGATCTGGTAATCAAGTATATGAAGGCATATGAATGCTCCGCAGATGATAGATGTGTCATGCAAACTGTGCAATGGACTGAAAGTACATGGCCTCCCAGTCATGGCAGAAACTCATACATATTACTGGTGAATTTCTCACAATCCTCAGTCTTCAGTGCATTTACCCTGGATGATGATTTTGGGAGATTTCAGGAATTGTATGAGGTTGATTCTGGGCATTATGTGGATGAGATACATGAGGTTCTGAAAGATTCACAAAGAGGAGGAGATTGGACATTATATCTGCTCCATGGTCAGAATACAGATAGTGGGAACTTCTCCAAACCTGCTTCTTTCCAGGTTCATCTCGACCTTTTGTTATCAAGTTTGTCATACACTTTTGCTCATTTTCTGGGATCTCTAGAAATAATTGACAGATTGTTGTAAAGAACAGTGAAGGCATGTTGGAAAGAACAACTGCAGAGATATGGAAAGAGGTTTTCCATGGAGAACAGCTGTATCCAATAGAGGACTTAGGTCAGCAGTTAGCAAGAGAGCATTTTATTCCTGTAGGGCATTACCTCTTCCTAGTTCTCTACTTGATTGTTGGCCTAAGGAAAGTCAAGTTAACTATTTCTGACTGCATGTCCAAGAAGTGAGCATCAAATTGAAATCCTTGTTGGCTTATTATCAATTTCATAGTTTTTGGGTGCAGGGCATGGAGATGTTTAACACTGACCTTGAATTGTTGCACCCAGTACTCAGTGAGTGCCGGGTGCATAAGTCAAAGCTGGAGCTAGATGTCCTTCGTTATGCCAATAATGTCAGCTCTGAAGCCCATGTTCAGGTCCTCCTTCAACCTCTTATGACTTTATGGGAGGTTTTGCTTCTATAATAACAAATTTGTGGCGTATCTACCCTTGAACGTACAATGTACCTGGTGGGGATTTTGCTCTTTGCATGGTGTAAGATCTTAAACTATGAGCTGGGTTGGTGGTCTAGGAAGTCAGTGAGGCAAGCTTAAAGTGACCAATTACATAATCAAAAACTACAGGTTATGAGGATGGCTAAGGTGGGCATGAAGGAGTATCAATTGGAGAGTACATTTTTGCATCATGTGTACATGTATGGAGGCTGTCGTTATTGTTCCTACACATGCATTTGTGCTGCAGGTGAAAATAGGTATGTTTTGTATCTGTACTGTATACTGACAAAAAAGCTTTCTTGCACAGTTGCACATTAGGAGCTAGGACATATGGCAGTTGTGTGGGAACTTGGATCATGATAGTGTTGTGAAAGTAAAATGGGTTTGATGGCCAATCTCAGTTGACATTGACGTGAAAGAACTGTGAGCTGTTGACCTTCACCCTGCAATCTTACTTCACAGGTTTAGCATTTCTGTATGATAATGTGCAATCCACTGCCTGGAACTGCACTCAATTTTTGATAGCTGATTTGAAATCAAGTGTTCAAAGATCTGCAGAGTATTTGGCCCATTATAGTGTATATGATATTGGTGAGGGTGGTCTGGAACAAAATGGAATTATTATTCTTTGTCATCATATTAAGGATATAGACTTGTGCTTCAATTCAGTTATAGCATTCAACATGGGAGTCTCTGGTAATGTGAACACAATGTAAACTTTGAACTTCCCTTATGGACATGTATGAACCCACTGTACAGAGGTGAAGTAAGTGCATAAGTTGTGATAGATAAGTTGCTATCATAAATGTGACTGTTCTTAGTCCCTGAACAAGTGAGAGACTCACACTGTTGTTCATACTGTTAGACTTATTGTTCTTCATTCAAGTTCTAGCTGTCTGTGTTTTCCTTCTTCCCAGTTCTTCAGTCCTTATCTAGAAGTCTTTCTTTGACATCACGGAAAAGTTTTCAACCCTGTCCTGGCTTTCTCAATCATGATTATGGAGATTTCTCAATACTCATGAGAGCCTATTTCTATTTGGAAAGATGAATATGAGTATGTGTTGGATGGCAGCTCCACTTTGCATTATGGACATGCTGCTGCCCCCAATGACAAGGTAAGACTCCCTCATTTCTCTGACCTGTTTTACACTGTTCTCTGCCACAAGTAAGCACTGGAATGGTACAATTTGGGGAATGGGTGTTTCTGCCACCCTATATTCTAGCTTGCAGAGTTTATGTTCCATGCCTTGACATGTCTTCAACCCTTTATGATGGTGAGCAAGGACACATGTTTGCTGCCTGTGGGATAGATGGACACTTCGCTCTTTGTTTCTTTCCACAGTAATGTGGTGATTTCATCCAGGTGATGCTGGATGGTGATATGGCACTGCTGGACATGGGAGCTGAGTATCATTGCTATGGCTCAGACATCACTTGTTCATTCCCTGTGAGTGGCTTTTGTGTGAAATGCTGTAATTTTGGCTTTACCCAATGCAGCACCTGTAAAGTCTTGCATGTGAAGTTGGAGATTTACTACTTTTAAGTAAATTGCCTTGCAGGAGACTCAATACCTTGCAAGTCTTATCTTGTTTGAAGTCTTTTTATTTTTCTGCTACTGTTATTGCCTTCTATCAAGTGTGCCTAGGAATGAATAAGTCTGCTGCTTTGAAGTGGATGAAATGCTATCTTATCTCTGGGGTAGAAGTATGACCACATAATGTTTTGCTGTCATCATGGGAATTCTGCCTTTTCAGGTGAATGGGAAATTCACAGAAGAACAGCGTATCGTATATGAAGTAAGTCCCTGCCTCCACATAGTTGTCCTAATTTAGAGTCCGCAGTGGCGTGTTCTCTGAAATGCACTGGTCTCAGAAATAGAATTGAATCCACACACCCTAGGTGGTTGCTTGATGTGAACAATTGTTGGTTTTCATGTCGTCTGCATTAGCAGATGATTGCAATTGCAAGACTATCATGTTAGTATTGCATCATTTCCTTGGATGATGATTATAATTACACCTAAGCAGCCTTTTTTGTAAAACTGATCTTCAGATCTGTAACTATTATGGTGTTCTCAGGCAGTGCTAGATGCACAGAAGGCTGTCATAGGAGCAATGAGGCCTGGAGTGAGCTGGGTTGATATGCACAAGTACTCACCTCTCCTTTGTTGGGAGCCTGTTTTTCACTTTGGAGAAGAGCTTTTAACATAGCTATTTGAAGAGCTAACCTTCTATTGGGGAATCATAGTGGTCACATTTTCCTGGATCCCATCTTGATCACTTCTTCAATAGGTGTTCTCTGCATGTTCTGCAGACTGATATCCCTCCAAACCATTGATACTAATAATGCAGGTGGTTGTAATTGCAGGCTGGCTGAACAGCAAATACTTCAGGCCCTAAAGCATGCTGGCATTCTTAGAGGGTAAAGATCATATCTTCAGTCATTGAAAAGCCATGCATTGTGAGCAACCCTTTGCCAATGATGGGGCACATGATGTGGTTGGCATTATGGCTATGATTGCCATACTGTGCAGGTTTTAACTCAAGAAATGTCCCTTGGGAAGTGGTGAAACTGAACTGTAATGGTGCATGTCAGGGATGTGGAAGCAATGATGAAGATCAGATTAGGAGCAGTCTTCATGCCTCATGGCCTGGGACACTTTCTGGGGCTTGATACTCATGATACAGGTGGCTATCCAAAGGTAATGTCCATGTTCACTTCGCTCACTGTGTCTTCCCTTTGCACATCAGTGTGTTGTTGGTTGTGTTATGTTTCTGATTCTTGGTCATTTTAATCTCTTCCATTAGTGCTTAGACTCTCTTGTGCATGTTTTGAGACGGGATTTAATTTTGGTGTAAACAAATAAGCATGCACAATAAGCACTTGTTTTACACCAAGCAGGGTACATCACGGATCTTGGAACCAGGCCTCAAGTCTTTGAGGACAATTCGCATCTTGGAGGAGGGCATGGTAATTTACTTGCTGTTTCTTTTCATATTTCTACATTTTCCTTGTGTTTTTTTCTCCTGGTTCTACTTCTAATTGAGAACAATCTACAATTTGCTTATGAGTCCCTCAATAATTTTAACTTTCTCACAGCTGAAAGTGGCCTAAGTATCACCTTGCCTATTGCCTTTTATTGTTGAAGACAAAAGCCTAATGTGGGGCCTTGAACACACACCAAATGAGGTGCTACATTTGATCCCACTATCCATGTTTCAATACAGAGGTTGTTTAACTTTCTATCGTATGTCTCATCTATTAGAGATTAATGTCTTGGGAATTGGATGTTAGGTCCTCACATTTTGTGCCAGTTTTCATCAGTCTGACTGTGTGAAATAGTCTTATCAGCTCTTACCTACTTCATTAAGGTTGATGTGGTTTGCCTTCTTTTGGGTCTTGAAGAGAGGGTGCCTAAGTTTTCCTCATCTGGTTGTCTGCTTGTGCCAATTGTGATGGTTCTGTCTAAAAAACATAACTTGTGCTGCAGGTAATAACAGTGGAACCTGGGTGTTACTTCATAGAGCCTCTGCTGGAAGAGGCACTACAAGACCCTGCCAAATCAGAGTTCTTGGTGAAGCAAGTTCTTGAGAAGTTTAGGAGGTTGGGAGGTGTGAGGCTGGAAGATAATGTGGTGGGTCACTCTGCTCTTTTTTTCCAACATTTCCTTGGCAGTGTGCTTGTCTGTATGATGGAATTGTTGTATATTGCTCCATCTTGTGGTCCTGTACAATTCACTTTGGCAGTCTCACAGACCACAGCTTCCTCCAAGGACTGTCAACAGGATGATGTCATGGAGTCTTCTTATGGAATTGATTTTACCATTGCCTTCTGAAGAAAAAATTCTACATTGCTTCCAGTTGCATCCCGCAATCTAATAACTATGAGATTGATTCCCAAGAAGTGTGACATACACCTTTGGAAGCTCATCACTTGACTGTAGTTTTTAGTCACTGAACTACAACTGCACAGTGGTGGCTTTATCTTCTCCATTCTGCTGCAGGTGGTCACAGCAGATGGTTGTGAGAACTTGACAAATTGTCCACGGGAGATTCAAGAAGTGGAAGCAGTCATGGCTGGAGGGGCATGGCCTTTATCGAAGAAGGGAGCATAATGCACACTCTTTCATTGGTGATGATGGTAGCTAAAAGGGGTTTGCCTTTGGAAGAAAATGCCCAAAGCATTGGGAATTCCACAAGAGAAAAGTGTTGATCAAAAATCCAAACTACCCACATAAAATACAGGTCCAAATCTCTTGGCACCCACTCTACAATTTCTCAGGCATTCTTTGTGCATGCATATGTTGTGGTCTATGATTGTATTCCTCAAGTGTTTCCAAAGTTTAGTTCCTAGTTTGAGGAGAACCTCCTATTTCAGTTCCAGTTAACTTTTAATTTGCTGGAACCTCTACCAAGGCTCCAAGAGAGTAGACCCCATGTGACAAGGGTGAAGCAACCCCTATGTCATGAAATACAACTGGGGAGAAGGAGATGCTAGTTAATGGCACCCGGCCAAACCCGAGATTGCTATGACACAAAGCATAGATAAAGCAACTTCAGGGTAATCATAAAGACAATGTTGAGCAATCTTAGTGCATAGGAGATCACAAAGTCCACAGTCAAAATCTTTATCTCATGTGGGCCAATTATGTCCACCACATGAAGACCGTTACTAAGAGTAAGCCAAGTGAGTGCAATCACTTTCGTTAGACAAGAAGTATGCCAAAGAGAACAAAGGACTCACCTTCAATCCACAAACATCTCAGACTTGAGATATCATAAATGTGGATTGCTAGTTAATATCCTCAATCTTGTACCCGTTCTTTTTTTATGCCTAGCCCAAAATGGGGGGTATATCCAAGACCCAATGGAGTTACTTCCTTCCATTTGGGTTTGATACCGAAGTGACCTCTCAACAAATTCACCCTCAAAAGTTTGAAGGTGGGTTTTCTTCAGCAAGCCTGAGGAGACTTTGTTTTCTCCCCCTTCTCTTGATAGAATTCCCCCTCTCTTGGTAAAGAACACTAATGTCTCTAAGCTCCTTGGTTGATATTCTCCAAATCATGGGCCCATAGGGATTTGGTAGTCTGAAGTCCCATTGGCACATCCTAGACTCCGTGGAATTGTGAAAGGCCTTGAATATGGAATGAGCCTGCTGTGCAAGGATAGTCTTTGGGGCTACTTTTGCATTGGCCCTTTTTGAAAAGAGTCTTGAATCTCTGCAAGGGTGGAAAGCTGTGTTGGGCAGTTCTAACCTTTTAACCTTTTTTTGGGAACTGTCATGTTTTAGTTCTTAAAAATGTGAGAACTGGAATGGTTCTTTTATTAAAGAATTTCAGGTTTCAAATACTCAACCAAGGTAGATTTTCCCAAAAGAATTGCAGTTTATTGATTGATTGTCAGCTCTTAGTTTTTTAATATCAGATGGGTATATACAACTGATTCTCTAAATTAGACTTGGGCTCAGCATTGCTATGCACTTCTAGGGATGATCAATTAATCTCAATTGATTAATCGATGAAAAAATTGAATTGATTTTGTGGAAATTAAGTTCCACTCAAATGAAAATATTGAATGACAATTGCCCACAACTTAAATTGAATTGAATTTAGATTTAATTGAACTCGATTCAGATTAATTGAACTCAATTTAAGTACATTGAATGGAATTTCAATTTCAATTCAACTAAATTCAACTTAAATAAAAAAGATATGATACAAAATTAAAATCTACTCATGAATATTGTGTTGAAAAAAATAAAATAAAGACACAAACCCAAAATGACACCTTTCCATGTCTCTTTACTTGGGAATGAACTAGAAATTTATTCTAATTTGGAATTGTTCGAGTGAAATTGTCCTACCTAAACCAACTCCATTGAATCATCATATTGAAATTTTGTTTGAAACAGTAATACTATTATTACTGCACCCAAAAAAAAAATCTTCCTAAAAAAATTACAATAAACTTAAAACAAGAAAGAACAATATAATAACATTGTTAAAATTTTGTAAACTTATATATGCTAATGTAGCATGTGCTAGTGGCCCAAGTGTGAACTAGTTACCCAATTCAATTTTGTATCTTTTGTAATTTAATTGAATTTGCAATGACAAAAATTACTCAAAATTAAACACCTTTCGCACATTAAGTCTACAAATTTCCAAATCACTTTTGTTAAATCCTCCTTATCGACAGATTTCCAAGAAAATCAAGAATGCACCCAAAATTTTGTTTTGATTTAAACAAAAATTTAATCAAAAATTTGTTCAATATTCAATAACTTTCCATTGTAGGTTAAAAGATTATAAAATAACTTAAAGCACCCACTACTCATGAAGGGGTTTCCAACAATTTGAAAGTGCAAATAAATAATTAAACATATATGCATAATCTTTCAAATTTTGAATTTTTTGAATTTTTTTTCTTCTAAATCACTCTCAATCTAATTAATTCCACAAGATTGGAAGGAGACTTACAACAAATCCTACAATCATTATGTCATTTTTTACTTGTAAAATTAATTGTGTTATTTGGTTGGAAATAATTTTTTTAAATAAAGTGTATTCCAACAAGGGAAAATATTATCTCCTTTTAAATATGTGACCCCACTATGCTTAAAGTTTGACCAACAAGAAAACCGACAATGATTTATGTTTTCCTTTGTGATGGATGCAGACATTAAACACCATTTTCTAATAGATGGAATTCATACATAATGTTCATCCATAATTCTTAACTAAATCTTAATTAATTTTCAGTTAAGTCTCAATTAATTTCTATTTAAATTTTCGTTAATTTTTAATTAATTTTTAATTAAATATGAGTTAATTCCAAATGATTGGTTCAAACACCTATTACATTGCTTTCACGAATCACTTTAGACTTTCCATGGTTGTACTTTCTCCCATGTGACAATACTCATCCAATGCATTAGTTGCAAGACTATAAGTAAACATTCGAATAGATGATGTACATTTTTGCAAAGCAAACACCCCATGGTGTTGCAAGCATTTCATCATTGCATCAAATAAAAATCACATCCACTCACATAAACAACAATTGAAAAGAATAAAAAAATGTCTCATCTTGTAACAAAGATGAAATTGTTGATCATCATAAATAAGGTTTTCACAAAAGTAATCATTCATAATTCTTTCTTCACCAAGTTGTCGATCTTTCACAATATTTGGTCCACACCTTAGTTGACTATTGCCATAAATTTGAGTAGTGTCATTGCGCTCCAAAAACAAATGTTGTAATGTGGCTCTAAAAAAATTCATTTTCATTTTTTTTCATCAAACAAATTCCATTGCAACTGCATGCAAGCAACAAAATAAATAAATCAATGAAAAATAGACAAGAAAAAAAAACCTAATGTTAAAGAATAGCAAAACAAACAACAAAATAATGGTAAGCCCATCCAAATTTTTCATTACACCTGTGAAGTTGCAAAACGAAAAAAGAAATTATCCAAATCCTTGCAATCTAGTTGTCTACAAATGCACTCAAAGAGAAAGATTGAAAGCTACAAAAGTTGCATCAATAATGAAAAAATGCAATAATCATTAGGGTAACATATAGGTGTAGGTGCCAACAAACAATGTGACATGTATAAACTTTTAGGGCCAACTTTGCACATGCCATTGTTATAGACCCTTAGAGATTTAAGTTTAGGGGTGTTTAGGGTTTTAATGTTGGAGATACCCTAAGGTTGTAGGACAAGGGCATTCCTAATGGAAGGGGCAAGACGATAATAAAACTTAGTCCTAGGAATAATTGTTCTTCTTTGAAGGCCTTACCCAATGTAAAAACATTGATAAAAATATTTTTGTGAAGCTTAAATTTGATTTAAAATATGTTTTCCCCAAACACTAGAAATTTGTTTGGCAAGTTATTATGAAAATAATAATATTATTATTAACAAATAAATAAATAAATAAACAAATAAATAAGGAAACAAAAAGCCATATACAATTTTGAAAAATGAAAAAAAAATGTCCTAAAGGTAAATTTCCCATAATAAAAGAGTTTGAAAAAATACATGTTGTCAAAGTTTCAAATCAAGCAAATGGAAAATATCCTTTTTCTAATGGTATAACAAATAGGTATATATATAATAAATACACAATTAATACGTAATAAACACCACTAAAATTTTACACTAGTGTTTTGTATTAAGAAGCCCCCAACAATATTATAATGTATTTTTCAAGGTGGGCATGGAGGAAAAAAATAGAACTTTGAAAAACCCCCTCCTCTCCCAAATAGAGCCACAAAATTATTATTATTATTATAGTTTGTAAAAAGACCAAAATAGGGCCACATATTAGATAATTTCACCATTTAGATTCAATTAAGAATATTGCATGCATGAAATAAGCACTTAAAAAATAATTTGAAGCAAATTAAAGAAAGGAATATGTATGTACTATTTAGGGTTATTATATATATATATATATATCTATTATTACTGCTCTTCTTGTTTTTTTATTATTATTCAGGTATAATATATTTACTATATATCTAATTTTTATATCTATCTATATATATAACTGAACTGTGTCACCGGGTGAGTACGTTTTCATCCGTTTTCATCCGTTCAACTGTGTGTCATCCGCATTCGAGCTCTGCCAATCTCGGCTCTCTGCTGTTTGCTCGTTTGTTTGTTTGTTGTCGCATTTGTTGTGCGTTTTTGTGTTTGATTCTTGTTTGTGCTAATAATATTAAGTCTAAAGTTTTCCTGCCAAAGTGATGGTGATTCAGAGAATATCTTCCAGGTGAGTAGCTATCCGGGGAACTTTTTTCGCTTTTTTTCCAATGGCATGGTGATGTTGTGGAAGATGGAGGAGGGCTACTCATCAGCAAGTTAATTGAGTGGAAGAAGCAGAAGAAGAAGCTAATTTCTCAGGTGCTCCAATTGCAACTCCATTTCTCCTGTTTTTGTTTTGCTTTCTTTGGTTTTTTGGTTTTTTTAATAAAAAAATTTGGCCTGTTTTGGAAACGGCAGTGATTTCTTTTCATTTTTGCTTTTGATATACGCGCTTATTAAGGAGGCAATAACAACCCTCACGTAGTCCATTTTCTTCTTTTTCTTTTCTAGTCACAGCTTCTTCTTCTGTATCGATATGTGCAAAATTCGAGAGAAATTGCTTTGTTGATACATAGCAACAACGTTGAAGAGGTCTCCAGTGATGAATTTCAAGTTAGTGGCTTGTGATACCGTCGCGCAATTTTCAATTCCTTGTTCAAATATACAGTTCGGCACCAACGCTTCTTCTGTTTTTTCCTGTTGTTAATGAAGAAGAAGCACTAGTGGTTGCTGTAGAGAAAACATACAATTAAAGAAGTTGACATGACAATTGGAGATGTCCTCTGACAAAGTTGCAACAACGTTATGGAGAGGCATAACTCAATTTCAACTTGTAACATCCGTTGGACTCATAGATGTGGTTGTATTTGGAGAACAGCACTACTACGGTTTAGACATTGCGCACGGTCCGCACAACAATAGTTCTCGTCGCTGTATGTAACTAATTCTGCCTACGCATTACTCGACTAGCTGGCTTCCTATCGGCATTTGCAAATCGGACTGTCTAGGAAGCGGCCATGGCCCCGAAAAAGCCACCTAAAAAGGTTTTGCATTTTGTTTTGTTGTATTTGTTCCTTTCAGAGAAGTTGTCTTGAAAACAACATCAATTTCGTGAAAGATACATATGGACAAAGAACAGGGGCAACTACTTATGTTTTACATGATGAAAAGATCTGGGAAGAGTAATGTGGATCAATTTGAAGAAGTTGTACTGTGGCTCTGTTTTCCCGTTTTGTGCTACAGAAAAAGTCCTTGACTGAGGAGGAAAAGAAAATCAAGGCAGAATTGATTGCATTCCAGGTATGTTTTTTCACCATCGATTAGGTAACCTCTTTAAGAATAAATACTAGCTGATTGAGAGCACGCTCATCTGCATTGCACATTTTCAGAAGCACAACACAATATCGGACGAATACACTTTATGCAAGCTGTGCACTTCTTTTGTGTGTGTGTGTGTGTGTGTACACTTGGTTGATTCTCAGGTTTCTGCTTCTTTGTAATAGGCTGAAGAGATGCGGAAGAAGAAGATTCGAGATCGCAGAACCAAGATAAAACAAGCCATGGTTTGTGCATATCCAATCCTTCCCACATAGTTTAGGTTTTCTGCTATGATCAGGAAGTTGAAGAGCTTGTCATGGACCGAGAATAACCTAATCCAAGCCATAAACAGAATAGCGACGTACCCTAAAACGAGCACCAATGTGGTCTTGTCTTCTCCTACTTCTGTGTAGGGGAAGGAACCCCTTTGAGGGTCTTCCTTCCCAACATGGTGAACTTTTGAAATGAAAGGGATCTTATGAAATGGAAGGTACCTGGAAACAGGTACTTTCCATTCTGTAAGATTCCTAAAATTTGAAACCTCAAGTTCTAGATGCTCTGCCTAGGGCAGTGTGTCAAATTACACAGGCGAAATTTAAAGAAGGTTATTATGATGTTTGGAAATGATTTATATCTCCATCAGGATGATGACAGTCATGTTGAAGTGTGGAGAGTTTGGAAGGAGCATTGTGTTGTTTGTTTGGGTGGGCATTTACCCATGTGGATATTAATTCAAAAGTGCATCCTTTGATGAGATGAGATAACTCCTTGTCAAATCACGTGTATGTGGATATTCAGGTTGATGAAGCAAGGCGGAGCAAGTTAAGCATGCTGGAGATCCATAAGGCTTGGCGCAAGATAATGCGCATAGCTAAAGTTGAAGAGCTCCGCAATGACATTGTGTGGCTGTCTGCAAAACATGTGCATCAGGTGCGCCATCTTTTTCCTCTCTTTTTCACATGCTTTCATTGTTGTAATCTTCTGCATGGCAGACTGGAGTTTCGTGTTGTGTATCTATATGTCTCTGATGTGACTATGGAAACTGCTTGCACAGGTGGAGGGAAAGGATCACACCATTGCAACATTTCAAAGAACACTGGATGAGGCAGAAACGCAGCACCAGAATGTGCAAACCAAGCATTTCACAATGCTTGATAGCCTCATAGACCTTCACTACATGCGCACCAAAGTAAGATCTTGTTATTATTTTCATTCTGCAGGTTCCTTGCTGCTAGTGCTATGACAACCATTACTGAGAGATTTCAATCCATCAGACATGAAATAATGTCTGGAGTATTTTTGGGGGATATGAACCCAGGATGATATCATAGCCCGTGGTAAGTAAGGTCCCTTGCTTGGCTTTATTGATGGTGGTTGCCTGACTAGGATGCAATAAAACTGCTGTCTGGTGGAATAGCTGTGGAAAATTGCTGTAGGAGCTGTAAAACAATGGGCCGTTGATTTATGACAGAAAATGGAAGAAGAATTTCAAAGCCACTTGCAAAGGCTGGAGCAGGAGTTTTCAAATGAGAGAAATGTGATGACAAAAACACATAAAGCTCAACGGAAGGTATGGTATTGGACAATCTTGCCATCACTAATTCAGGTTCACAATGTACAACCATTTTCTACCTTGTGGGTTGTATCTGGAGCAGCATCTACTTACCAGAATTCCACTACACTGTAGCAACCTCTTGTTGCCACACAAAGCTGTCTGCAGTTACTCTGTATGAGTCACAGCCTGAGTGTGGATCTAGCATCACTATCACAGAGAGGAGTAAATTAAATTTCTTCTTGCCAGAGAACAGAGAGGATGCAAGGCCACATAGAGGAACTGAATGATAGTCAGGGGAGGTCCCCACATGGTCTCCATAACCTGTAAGCATTATACATGTGGAAGTGAGTGATGGTGAGAAGGTGATGGCACCTGCTTGCAGGAAATGAAAGATATGCTAGCTGAAATGAAGACTGAATTTGATGAAGCAATTAGTGAGAAACGTCAGGAGTTTGAAACTACACGTGAAGAACTCAAGGTCTATTTCCTTCTGTCTCCACTTACTGCATGTGAGCATCCCTCTTTTGCTTGCTGAGCAAATCAGTGAATGATATCCATACAGGCTTTGTTGTAAACCTTCAAGATTCCTACCTTCAAAAGCAGCAGGTGTATTCAGAGCTCCCTTACATTGGAAAGTAGTGGGATAATTGTTGCATTGTTACCCATTGAGCTACACATATCAAAAGGTTTGGCCTAACCTGTTGCAACGGCAGTCACCAAACTGTGTGGAGGCCTCTACATCAATGTCCTGGAGATAAACATTCCCTCTGCTTACTGCAGAACAAGAACACAGAGGACTATAACGTGCTGAGGATATCCTTGGAGGCAAACATTGAGGAGCTTGAGCGACGAATTGAGAAAACCCATGAGGTACCCCAACACTCTTCAGACACAGCAGTCACCAGGCAGGTTCAACAAATGTTTTGGCAGTTTGGTGAAGTTGTTGGACATCATGGGAATGCTGTTGGGCCATGATCTTTGTTAAGTATCAAAACAGAAAGTGTGGAAGCTTGCTGATCATTGTTTCCATGGTCACTGAAACATGGAACATAAAGGCATTTTACCAGCACATAAGGTACAGGATGCACCTTTCACCATTGGTGTCAAAAGATCAATTGTGCAGACAGCTCCTCTCGGTGTAGGGAAAGAAGTTGTAGATTGTCCCCATGATGTAAAGAATAATTGGCAGGATGGCAGACATATTTGGCAAACACAGAAGTAAAGACAATGTCATTCAAGGCATTAGTGGCCAAGGATGCCATCACTGCACGCATCATTGAGCAAAGGATGCGCAGGCTCATTCACCTCCATGAAACCCTTGCTTATTGGCGGGTCAGGATTGCCACAAATAGGTCCTTTCAACTATCTCCCTTTCTGCCCTCTTCTTATGTGTTGGCAGTTGTTCACACAACTAGCGCTCGAACCTTCATATGAACATTAGTTTTGTCATATTCATATCTTGAATTGTACAAGTGATCCACCTACAGATTTACCTCATTCATCCTTGCTGACAGCTGTTATGTTGTTGTGGCAGCAAAGAGTGGGAGGAGGCCAACAAAGCTCTTCGTGATGAGAAAGACAGATTGAACAAGCATTACCTTGATCTTAAGAGAACTCTAGATAGACTATACACCTCTGAGCATCAGAAACTAAAGGTAGCCAGCACCTTGCAACATGCAGAAGTGTGTAGCAGGCTTACCCTTCAATTGACACTTTCTATGTCTGCATAGCTTCTTGTCAACACAGTCAGGACAGAATTCTCAGCATTGCACCAAAGCATTTCTTGAAAAGTCTTCAAATGTCAACCAAACATAATAAAAGAGAGTACTGGATTGGGATATACAGGTACATTTTTATCCTTCTGTGTTTGCATGCAGGCAATATCCAAACATGTAATGAATGCCACAAAGGACCTGAAGAACAAGCTGCAGTTGACTGAGCGCCTGCAATTGCTAGCCAAATACAATAGCAGGGTGAGTGCCTGCAGACCATAGCCCTATGATGCAAGTGGTTCTTGATTCAAAACCCTTATGCATACTCGATGTTAGTTACCCCACATTACTCCAAAATCCAAACATGGGAACATATAGGGGTTTTCATATCTGTGTGAAATATGTTAATCCAATTATTCTGAACTTGGATGCCATTTCCTTAAGGGTGAGAGAGATAATCAGTCAGACTCTGAAAGTCAACAGATTGGATAATAATATCTACTATACTTTGTGCATCACACCTATCCTGGCTTAGGGGTGCATCACACCTATCCTGGCTTAGGGTTATGCCATTGTCTTTCCTCCACCCTTATCTTAGTTGGCAGAGTTTTTAAGTTTGGTACATGAGTATGGTCATTGTGCTTGCTTTGTTATGCCCCAGATGGAGACAGAAGCTGAGAAGCTCTTTCCCTTTGATCCATTGCACTGCTCCACCATCCCCACAGTGCCTGGCATGAAGCTGGAGCAAGAGCTGGCTCTGGATGACGAATGTAAGGTCTTCAACAAAAGTCCAGGCTCACCTCTTCAATATTAAGTCAATGCTACTGTTTTGAAGGATTCTTGTTTGGCATTCTCATAAAATTGACGTGCAATAGTCATATCATTGATAATTGCAGAGCTTCTCTGGCACATCTGAATCCTCCATCTGTGCATTTAGAATTAATGGATTCCCGGAGGAAGTCTAGGAAGGCAGACCCAGAGTCCTACTGATCACTGAGAATTTCAACACATCTTTCATGAGCAAGGAATTATTTCTGTATCCAGAAGAGAGCAGCTGTGTCCAGAAGAGAGCAGTCCAGCTGCTCATATTTCTTGCCCTCACATCCCTAGTCTTGTTCCATTCAAACTTAGGACAGACCCTATAGCCAAATCTTCAATCCTATTTCATCAATCATGTCAAATCTTACAGTGCACTTACATGTGCAATGCATATGGTTTCTAAACTGCAGCTGGTAAAGAGATCAGGGAGGATTCTCATTCTACAGTGGCTGTGGTCTCCACTTCTATGGCGGTTCCATCAGCAAGGCATAGCAGCATGATGGGGGTTGACATACCACTTCCAAGTCAAGATCCAGAGGAACCTACTTCGGAAGGCAATCCAAGTGATTTTCGGTGGTCATCCTATGCTTTAGATGAGTCAGGCAATGAAGTAGAAGAACTGAGCTACCTGTCAAAGTTCAACAAGCGCTTCAATAAGGTCAGATAGAATGACATTGATAGTAATCACTCTGGAAATGCCTGTGGAGAGAGAGAGAGATAGCACATTCTGATTTGCTCAAGTACACCAGGTCAACACAAAAAACACCAGTTCAAAAGAAATGATTTATGGCTAAACAATTGAACAGACACACCAGCTCTCAAATGTAGTCCCCATTAATTGAAATTATCCATTTGTCAACCAGGATGTATAACATTTTAAGAGAAGAGGTACAAATGACAAGTTCATTAGATCTTGAACACAGCTGCTGCGCCTTATGCACAGAGATGTTACTTGATCATAGCATGGTCATACACCTTATTTATTTGCTTGCAAAGGCAACCTAATTGGACCTTCTTGTCTTGGAGAATTTCAAGACCAATCACTATGTGATGCAGGGAAAGGGGGAAGATATTCAGTAGGCTGAAACAACGGTCACTGATATAAGAAGTAAAGGTGAATTAGACTTCTTGTGCCTCTGAAGTTCCTGAACCTCATGGCATGACAGATTTCAGGTTATGTGGGGCAGAGTAGACTTGTTTTGCACCACATGTCATATTTGAGTCCACCACTCAATTCGGTGTAGCTTGCCTCCCAACCAAATTGTTGAGCATCCATACGATGGGCCTTTCATGTTGACTTTCAACATGGTAGTTTTGGAGAGTAGCTTATACCTTGCAGGATTTTCAAGCACTTTTTGTTGCCCACATCATGCAAATGTGCTTGATGGGCATCAAGATTTCCAAAAACATGCATAACAAGTGTAGGAGCCTTTCCAAAGGGCAGGGGTTGTGATATGTTTCTCTAGTGCAAACTGTTTCCTAATGTCTTCATTTATTGGTAGCAGTAAATTGCCTTCCATTTTTTCATGTTTCAAAGTCTTGTTCCTAAACATATGGTTTGAGATTCAGAAGATAACAGAGACATTAGTGGGAGTGTGATGGACCAGGTGATGCTTGACAAGCTGGCAAATGAAATGGAGAGGAACAAGCTGAGTGAAGAAAATATGCAGCTTTCAACAGCATTGGCCAAGTACTTGGACAAGTTCACCAGCCCTGAAAGAACAAAGACTGGATATAGTGCACTTATGGTTAGCCCCTGGCACCAGGTTCCTTATTCGATGAAGGAGCAGGGCAATTGCATCTGCCAGTGTGTTGTAAATCGTTTCCAATCCATAGTTACATGCTTTCTTTGAGTTTTTCAAGCCTTTGCAAGTGGGTTGAGGGCCTATCTGCTACATTCTCATGTTGTGGGTCTCTAGTTTCTGAACACCACCCCCACCCCAAAGAGCAGGGAAGCCATCACTTAATGCTTGAGTAGAGAGGTGCTTGTTCTTACATAAAAATGTTCTGCATCACATGTGCTTGAGATGTGCAGGCAGTGAAACAGAAACCAACCTCACCTCGCCAGCTCCTCTCACCACCATATCTTCTGCCTGTCCGAAAACCAAAAAAGGTTGCTGCAGAGTAAATTCCAGTTTGCTTCAATGTAAATTGGCAACAAATCTTTGTGGGAGACCCAAGTTGCATCCAGCATCAGAGTGCATTAACTGGACTGGAGCAGATGACAATTTTGAGTTTTGATCCATCTTGATCATTCTCACACTTGATGATGACAGAAATCAAATAGGTAAACCTCTTGCTATGTAGTAGTGGATATTTGACCTTGCCCATCAAGACAAGTTTGAACTTAATGAATGCCATTGTCAGATTTCCTGTTTTGGCTTCACTTCCTATTCCAAATCCAATTTTTTTTAACTTTGAGAAGGTACATCTAATGTGAAGTGCATGAAGAGACTATATTAATGTTGTCATGGAAGCCCCATCAAACATGGCCTGTTTAGAACTTCCATTCTATGGCTTCAGGGTCAGGGATTTCACACAATGTCTGGCTATATATCTCATCTTTCATTTTGAATTGTTCAATTGGTATCCAAGGTACTAACTACAGAGGAAAAGCTCACAGTTGGTTGGGGGGCTTGTGAGTGCTAGCCTATGTCATGACTGAAGTCTTTATGTTGCTTCTGGACCTGTGACTGTAACTTAAAACATAGATGTTTGTATAATGGTTTACCCAAAATTTTGGGCAGATGATTATATACTTATCTACACCCACCATCAGGAGTTGATGAAGTTAGTTGGGGGGCTGGCGGGGGGAGTCATGGCAGCAGCTTGTCACTGTAATCCTGCAATGAAGGTGATGGTTCAACCATTTGTGAGCAACTTTCATTGGATTATAGATTTAATGCACTCATTTGTTGTGTGTTACCTTCAAAGTGTTATTGCAGAGTCCTCTTTGGCAGTCTTGTAGATATGTTGATTTGATGAAGTGTGATCATTGCAAAGACAACATGCAAAGAGAAATTTGCAAATGGAGGGTAGCAACACTACACCTTCCTGTATTCTTGTTTTAAAATGTCCCACCCTTCCTCTCTGCAAGTGAAAAGGAAAGTTATTAGTCTTTTACGAGATCTTTTTGTTGCACAACACCTTCATCACACCTAATTTCATGTTTCCATGGAGTTGGTTTGTTGAAGAAGCTACAAAGCCAAATTATTGAAAAAACTACACAACCTATCAAAGAAGGTACAAATCAAACGATTGAGCAATCCATTTGGCAGTAGTTCAGTGGTGTGATGAATAAAAGCGTTATTGATCATATTGCCATTGCAAGGACCAATAAAATTAATGTTGATGAAAAGAGTGTTCTTCTCATTCCAGACAAGTACTCTTTATGCATACACAATCTTTGTTAATCATGATGAACAACATTTGGAGAATTGTGTCTTCCAAGTTTAAAAGTGGAAATTGACAGAGTTGTTCAATCATAGTACGTGGTCACAAAGTATCACTTCTTTGTCATTGATTTTGATTCTTGGTGTTTGTTTGGCTTTTCTTTTATACTACCTATATTTGTTTGTTGGAGCGAGATTTTGGATCAAGAGGAAAAAAAAGAAAAAAGAGTTTGCAGATGAAACAATACAAACACAACTTCTATAATGCTAATTTTACTCCCTTTAAATATGCCAAGAAGGTATTAGAACTTACTAATAATTTTCGCAAGTAGGGGATGACTTTGAAGGTGTAATGGTCTGTGTTCAATAGTTGGCAATAAAAAAAGGTTTGCAAAAAGCATAATAAGATGTGTTGGACCTCAAAAGGTGGCTATAAAGGCTATAAACATTCCATCAATAAGACTTTTTGCTTATTCAAGGTATGTAGATTGAATTGTAGAACTTCCAAGGTGTTTTGGTTAGATTGGATGAAGTCAGGCACAAATGAAAATTACCTTGAAATAAGCTATTGAAATTAAAGAACTAGATTTGGGAATTAGTATTGCCTTAGATGGATTCAAGGAGGAAAGGAATTAGGTGAAACTTAAATGGTAAAAAGAAAAGCACAATTGAAAAACCTTAGAGTTGTTAGTTAACTTGACTAACATAGAACTTATGTCATTTAAAGAGAAGGTTTTAGAATGCAAAGTAGGAAAACTCTTCCTTGGGTGAAAGGTTGAGGAAACACGATGTAGGTTTAAGATAATTTATTGAAAAGATTGAATTTATGCAAAAGAACATTTAAGAGATGAAAGCAAATCCACCTTGGAATTAAGCAAACTAGTGTGGCATGTGCCATTGGTCCAAGTGTTACAAAGTCCTCAACTGATTTTCCTTCCAAAACCTGGTTTTTTGGAATTTATTTGAATTTTCAGCAGTCAAAATCCCTTAAAAAAGAATATCTCCCACAATCTGAATCCAAATCTTACTAAATAAATTCCATTAAATCCTGCTCATCAAGATCTTTCCAACAACACCAAAGTCACATTCCAATTCCTCCAAAATTTTCAGCTACAATTTAATTTAATTTTCAGTGAATAAATCACTCAATATGCAAAAACTTTTGCATTGCAACTCCAAACGTCATGTAATGAAGCCCATGCACCCCTCCTCATCAAGAGCTTTCCAAAGACACCAAGAACATGATTTGAAGCATCTTGGTTCGGTGGATCTCATAACTACAAAACAAAAGAAAACAAACCACCTTCCTTCATGGATAGATAGTGTGGCATGTGTTGTTGGCCCAAGTGTTACCACGTTTTCAACTGATTTTTCCTTTCAAAACCTGGTTTTTTGGAATTTATTTGAATTTTCAGTGGTGAAAATCATTTAAAAATCAATATTTCCCACATTTTGAATCCAAATCTTACCAAATAAATTCCATTAAAATCTTGCTCATCAAGATGTTTCCAACAAGACCAAAGGCACATTCCAATTCCTCAAAAAATTTCAGCTACAATTTAATTTAATTTTCAGCAAAAAAATCATTTAATATTCAATAACTTTTGCACCACAAGTCCAAACGCCATGAAACCAAGGTGATGCACCCCTCCTCATTGAGAGCTTTCCAAAGAGACTAAGAACACGATCTGAAGCATCTTGGTTCGGTGGATCTCATTGGTACAAACAAAACAAAACAAACAAACTACCTTCTTTCATAGATAGATGATGTAATGGAACATGAGTGTAGGACCTTTAGGATGAAGGTAGAGGTTGCAAAAAACTACCATAATTGGATGGCAAAGTTTGAAATTATAAAAATGGAACATACATTCATGAAGGCAAAGTTGATGATCTATTAACAGAAAGTAAAGAAAGATAACATGGAGTAGTGGGACTTGTACAAATATATGATTACTTAAAATGTTGAATGAGGCTTTTACCAATTATTAGTAAGACATGTAAGTTTATTACATGAAATTCAACTTTTATTATTATTACAAAATGTGGGTGTAATTTATTAATCGTTGTTTAATGGACTAATGAATTCACTACATCCCCAATACGTTTAGCTCACTGAAACCAATGAATTCACTCAAAATCCAATGCAATTACTTAGTGTAAAAGGACCCATTTTTGTTGTAGTGTATCAAAATGCCTTTTTTTTAACTACAAGTTACTATAAAATAAAATTGTTGTTTCTTGAATATTTTTAAAAACCCAACCTTTCATTAGTTATAGTAATCAACATACTTATGAGGAGCATGATACAAAACCAACATTGAGGTGAATATTGGACTTGGAGTTCTTATAAAGTTGGTTATAAATACTATAAGGCTTGTTACAAAAAGTTAAAAGACCTTTTGAAGTTGATATAAAGCCTTTTGCCATGGGATAATTGTTTTAATAGTTTTTAAGCAAATGATTACAATGATGTAATCACAAATAGGAAGGAGGATGATGTTAATGGTTACAAAAAACTATTAGGGTTTTTTTTAATGTGAACCTTGACTCCTATATTTATGTTATTAAATTTATTTATTTATTTTTAATACAAAAAAATAATGATTATATCCAATTATCATTTTAGATTTTTTATAAGATTCATTTTTGCTAGTTTTAAAAAAAAATTTGAATTTTTTTTTTATAATAGGATCATCATTTTAAATTAAAATTCACTATTAAAAATGGCTAATTTGCAATTATAATTTATGACAAAAACAATTGCAATCAACATTTGTAATAAAAAAATTCTTTAGTTGCATAAATGAAATCGCATTGAACCTTTAGATGCAAATGATGACTCAATATATGTGATATTAACACATTTCCGATGCATGAAGTATATGGTCAGTTCATATACCCTCAAATCCTTTGATCAACATATAATATTTGTAACTAATAAGCATTCTCTTATCACTAGTAAAAAACCTTATCACTAATTACTACTTGTCAAAATAATCATTTTTTGGGCAAATTATTTTATCGCTGAAATATTAGTCTATGCCATCCATTATGGATGGGCATAGATTTCCACACATTATATAATTAAAAATTTGCACACGAAAAAACTTGGCAAATTTTTATAAATGATTTCATTTAACATAAAACAAGGAAAATTCAACATGGTCCAATTTCAACATTTTACGTTGTAACACTTAGACAAAAGAAAATTTGACACGTTACATAAATAAATTTTTTTGATGAAAATTATTTTTTTATTAAAATATTGATCCCAATCGTCCAATATGATTATTCAATTTAGATGTACATAGATTATGACATGTGGTGCAATCAAAAGTTGCCATTTGGCATGTTAATAAAATTTGGAACAAATAAATTAATATGAATAATAACTTGCATATGTAAATAGATAAAAAATAAAACTAGGTGGGCAATATACTTAAGTTACTCACTTACTTACCCACCTACCTAGGTAGGTGGGTAAGTAGGTAAGAAGGGAAAAAGAATAGTGAACTAAATAGTATCCATGGAAATACTCTTATTTCATTTTATGTTTTGTTTTTAAGGTATATTTTGTTGAATTCATCCCAAATGAAACATGATTTTTATTGCGGAATCACAAGAGAATGCACATTTTTTATATAATTTGTAAGATGACATTAGAGGAGAAAACATATGAAATCATTTTTAAAATTACACGTTGGTTGCAAATTTGGTTGCAGCTTAAAAAGATTCTCTTACAATCTTTTAAAATTTGTAAACTATACAACTAAATAGGTAAAAAATAATAATTAATTAGCTAACATTTAATTACCTACCCACTCACTCATTTATAAAACCATCTACTACATGTTTTTTTTTTTTTTTAATTCAATAATTTTGAAAGTAACATTGATCATTGTTATTGATAGATTCCAAAAATTAAGCAATTGGTTCATAATAATAAATCAAAACCAGTATTATTTATTTCATGAAATAATTATTTAATTTTTAATTAACTAATCAATTCACAAATTAATTATTAATTTATTTAATTATTTGACTATTATTTGTAAAATAACATAATTTTTTATGTATTCACTACTTAAATAAAAATATGATTTTACCTCTGAAAATAAACCTTTTAAAATGGTAGTCATCAACTAATTGAATAAAGAAAATTAGGTATTCAACTATAAACTAATTGGTAATTCCAGAATATTAATTATAAAATATTAGATTTCTTACTTATTAACTTAATTAGTAAGTAATAACTCCTCTTTAATCAATAATTAATATTAAATAAAGAATTAAATTCTTGAATTATTAAGTATTTTTATTTTATATAAATAATTACCTATAAGTATTTATTAACCATTAAGCATAATTATTGATTAATAATTAATACATAAATAAATAATTTATAATTAAAATTATTAATTGATTAAAAAGTAGATAAATATATATTATGTATTTTATTATTTTATATTTTATATTCAATTTTTTTTATTAATCATGAATAATAAGTAGATAATTTCATTTGTTAAAAAATATATTGACTATTTATTGGCTGACCTAAATATTTACTAATTAGTAGTCAGTAGGTATTAACCATAATTCTTTATTAGTTAGTTAAATCACATTATTGATATATTTGAAAATTAATAAGATATTTTAGAATTGATGAAACTAGAAATAATTACTGGATGATTAATTATCTGAATAATTAGTTTAAAAATCTAGTTTATTGAACTTAATATTCAAAATAATTAGTTATTTCATAAACCTAAATATTAATTATTAAATAATAGTTAATAAATTACTGATAATTCATTGATTGATAAATATTAGAGATAAATTATTTACCTATAAACTAATTGACCAATTAATAGAGTTTAATCATTTTAATTAACTAACTATTATTTCATATTTTAAAACTAACCAATTAATTAATATGTATAATTCATGAATAATAATTAATTACCATATCAATTTATGATCTAATGTATAATTAAACAACTAAAGTTTTTAAATAATTAAAAAATATAATTGATTAGATAATTAGATTGTGTTAATTAATTAATTATCATTATGTATTTTATAGGTTTTAATTAATTAATCAATCAATTGATATTAATAATTCATGATTTATTTATACTCATTTGATACAATGATTATACATATTAATATGATTTTTTGATAATATTTTAATCATACTTTAAATTAGATAATATATTTAAAAACAAACCATGCAAAGTCAAAATCAAAATTTTGTATTCCAATATGCCCATAATATGAAGAAATACATTTCTTATATACTTTGAATACAAACTAAATATTTGAACATATAGTGAATACAATTTCAATACATTTAAATATGTTAATTATACCTTGAAAAAAAATTAAATAACATTCTTTTAATGTAGTGCACAAAATCCTAATGTATATTAAATGTATAATTACATCTTGAATAACCAAGTTGCAATTAATTTTGCTATTAAATGAACATGATAGCCTATTTTTGGATGAAAAATCCAAAAAACTAGTCAACATTGAAAGATGTGTAATTTTGTAGTCACACAATAGTCACAAAAATAATTGTAAATTTTAAAGGATGGTAATTAGTTGTAAAAATGATAAAACATAATAGCAAATGATAGATAGTCGCATGTAGTTCCAAATTGAATGTTTACATATTAAATGATTTTTAATAATGATTTGCACCATTTTTTTAATGTATTTAGGGGTTAGGTTTTGAATAAGCTTAACAAAATTGGTGTATTGTACTTTGAAGTGTTGAAATATGAATTCTTGTATTTTTGAAGTTGTTTTCTCCATTACAAAGTTATGTTTGCATTTTGTAATTGTATTTGTTTAATACTACGTTTTGTTAGTTTGAATAGTAAGAATATAGTAGTTTATTTGTACTATCGTTTTCAGAATTTCTATGATTATTTGTCACTTAAAAATTTCAAAAATGTATTTTCACTTCTTGTTCCTATAATTTTTATTTTCCCATAATTGGAATATTGTAGGGTGGCCTTCATAATCATGATTGAATGACAAGGGAAATGTTTTTGCAAGGGAAGTTCAAGATTTATGTGCAAACAAAATGGAGGTGACCATGATAAGTAAGTAACTTTGTCTTATTTGTTGTTCATTTTTATTTTTGAATTTTTTTTGCACATGTCCGTGATTTCATGTTTTCTTTAGTTTTTGCTTTGCTTTGTTTGTTGATTTTTGTTTTGTTTTGTTTATTTGCTTTGTTTTGTTGTTTGTTGCGTAAATTTTTTTATGCTTTATTTTTATTTTAATGGTTCATTTTGTCTCAAGTTTTTTTTTGGCCATCTTTTTGTTCTTAATTTTCTATAATTTTCTTTATGCTCATGTTTTTTTAGACATCAAAATGGTTTCAATATGCATGGTAGAAATTGCGAAAACCTTCATCTATGAATTGGACAATCAATTTCTTTTAGTTGAACTACTTGATGCATTTGGAATTATTTATCTATGATAGCTTCAAGATGGGGTTGAATAATCTTTCCCAAAACATCTTGTAATTTTGAAATAATGTTATTTAGGTTCTCACATGGTGATTGCAAGAGGAATGTGTTTCACTAGTTTTAATACTTCATTCTTCTATAGTTAAACTTTTGACATGCAATACATGGCTTTTCCAAAATAACAATGAAAATTCAAGCATAACAAATTGTTATGCATGCAACTTCCCTTGATGATAACTTGTTCATTCAATTGTGGTGTACCATATTAATTTTTGACTTGTGTCTCATAATTTAGCTGAGTATTTGAAACTTGTTGAGATTGGCAACCTCCACTTGTTTTAGGCACCATGGAAAATGAGAGCTGCTATTCTAGTTAAAGTTTTGATATTCAACTTTTGTAATAATTTTCCCATGGTTGTGAGAATGTTTCAACAATATTTTTTCACACGACCTTATTAGAAGGAAACATTTGAGTTTTGAAGGGAAGAAAACAAATGTTATGGTGATGTTTAGTGTTTGTGTGCTTATATCTTTCAAAAATTATGTTTACGTCATGAGACTTGAGGCCTTTCCAATCTAAAATCTAATGCCTTAAGTTTCTATGACATTTTGCTTGATTTGTATTTTTTTTTTGAGTTAAGAATGACAAATTTAATTCCAAAGTTTGGTTGTAGCTTATCATTGTGTGATGGAGTTACGTGGCCCATATTCATGCCCATAGTTTTATGCCTTTATGCCCATTGCCCATCTCCTTTCTTTCTTTAATAATTAGTTGTGACTAACCAATAATTAATACATGTATGAATGTTTTGTATCTTTAAGAATCTTGATTCTTATGTGTTGAGTACATGTTTTGTTTGAATTTTGTAGGGCTCACACACTCAACTCCCTCATTGGATTCAACAACAAATTGCCAAATAATTAATTAATATTTAAATCTTAATTTCACCATTTGATTTTTCAATCTTGAAATTTTCAACATGTAATAGTTATAAAAAATAATAGACATGTTCTTGTTATGTTTATGGGACATTCTAAAATGTCTAGATTATCTCAATTTTAAGTTCTTGACCTTTAAGGTCTGCAATTCAAAACCGATAATTGAAAACTTACATTATCTTAATTTTATAATAATTATAGAAAATTTCAACACAAATAATAAATATTTTCTCAAAGATTTAAGAAATTTTTTAAAAAACATTTTGCCAAAACTATTCATGTACTAAGGTATGCTACATTGGGTAATTTAGAAATTCAATTATTTCATAATTGATGTATGTGTGTTTTGTAATGCTCTTGAAACTTGAATACATTCAGAATCTAGATCAATACAGAAGCTTAATGCCCAAGTGTGACAATAATACTTGTAGGTTTCAATCACCATGGACCCAATTCACTACAAATTTATTATGTTTGTTACTTCTTTTTTTTTGTTAAGCACATAAATTGTTAGAGCTTCAGAAGAAAACATTGAATTTGGAAGGTCTTTGTTTTTCCACAACCACAAGGAAAAAAATTCACCATCTTCAAAAACTATGAAGGTCTACATTTGCACACTGGCAGGCATTTGCAACAATGTCAAAGAGTGAGAAGGGGAGGAGGGCGGGGAGTGCGGGGGGAGAGTTGATCTTCGCTTTGGAGAAACTTGCGATGGTTTCCAAACATATGAGCTTGCAATTTCTCGAGCTTGAAGTGAGATTCGATCCTAGAGTTCGGCGAAATCTGAAAAACATTTAATACTTATATGTCTTCACTCTTGACCCAGTTTTAGCACAAGCTGGTTTTGACCGTCTTTCCTTGTTTGTTTTGTGGTAGGGATTGAAAGCCGGCGCAGGTTTTTGACAGGAACGATATCCGTCACCGTTAGAGGCGAACATCACCACTCGGCTAGCTATTACGCGAGCGAGAGAAGATCACCTAAAAGTACTTGAAATCTCAGAGCCCCTGCAAGAAGAACAACACCCTACCCCTTCATTTCTTTGCCTGTAATTTCGTTGCCACATGCATGTCAGCTCAGCGAAGAGGCACAAGCCCAACCCATTATGTATGTTCTAGCAGCACCTGTCAGCTGAGCGAAGAGGAACAAGAAGACGCAGCAAGCAGGAAAGATTCAAAGGCAAGCAGTAGTTACAAAACCTAGAATCGCTCAAGTACGTCACCGCCGCCTCGCCGTGAATGCAAAACACGGAATGAATGCTACACCCAAATGCTACTAAAGAGCAAAAACACGGTAAGTACCTACCTACTACTACTACTACTACTACAAGGAGCTTCCCAATTACCCTTACCCGGATCCACAAACCTTCATTTAATTCATTTAAATAGGCACCACAAACTAATAATGCCATGGAACCTCCTGGGCACACCCATCCTGCCCGAGAAAAGAAAAAAAATTCCAAGGACGTTACAACCATAGACTCTAGGACTCAAATCTTTTTTAAAATTTTAAAAAAAAAAAATCCTATCACATGCCCATTACTCTAGTACAGTACCTTGGCAGCTTTGATAGATATATATATATATATATATATCTGCTGACTAATTAATTAGGGTTGGAATATTCGATTTGCAAAGGAATATTCCAAAATGATTCTTCATCCAACAGAAAATTATTTTTTTGAAATTTTTTACATGCCCACCTTTTTTCTGCCTCCCAAACACACCCCCCCCCCTTCAAAAACATGATATAGATCAACATGTATATAATATATGTATGCATTTATGTCTTGCTTGTGGATTAAAGTTGTAGCCCTAACAAACGCCCCAAAACCGATTCAAAATTTGAATTCTCCCAGTTTCAGCTCCCCATTATTATGAACATGACTCTTTACCCACCCACATAGGTACACATCCTCTTTCACCACACCCCCCCATCTCACCCCTCCACCACCCACCAAACAACAAAAAAAAAAACAAAAAAAAAACAC
>Ga0116227_10004470_pt1 | contig 30350 bp, 22 predicted proteins | sample S1TSphgellanicum_FD_89693 | JGI IMG/M metagenome (GOLD analysis project Ga0116227, IMG submission 89693) | Host-associated microbial communities from peat moss isolated from Minnesota, USA - S1T2_Fb - Sphagnum magellanicum MG | ecosystem: Host-associated > Plants > Peat moss > Unclassified... | reverse complement strand
CTTCTAACAACAGTGGTTTTTTTAAGTTAAATTTTTATTTTGAAAGAGCCTTCATAAGAAAAAAACCTTTGTTAAATTTTTTTTTGCATTTAGTCCCCCCCCCCCCCCCCCCACCTTTTTTTTGTCAACACAATGTTGCAAAATCTTTGATGCTTTTGTATGCATATTGAAAATTTGAGAAAAAATCTCCAAATTTTTTAACCAAAAAATATTTTTAAATAGCTAAATTTTTATATATGCTTTAAGTAGGTTATAGAAAAAGAAGGTATTTAAAATAATTCCTCTCATATTTTGTTAATAGCCAAATATGGTTAAACTAGATTGTGGATGATGCCATGTCAACTACATCACAAAATTGAGAAGGAAATAGTAACCTAGACTAAACACTTTTGATAGGTTTTTGTTTGAATTGATTTTCATGATTGAGAATTAGTTAGTTGTCACATATGGGCCTTCATGCAATCTCTTTTAATATTTTCCTACATATGAGTTTTTGACATAGTCACTATGTACGCAACAATTTTCATGTGGTATTAAAGATGGTATTTCACCAGTGGACACACAAAGCATGAAGATTAATTTAATAGCTAATAGTAATTTACATATTGTAAACAATTTCAATGACTGATGATTATGGCATGAAATACATATGGGTTAAAATGTGTAACTTTCCACATGTTGTAGACATTATTGGTGACCAAAGCTCCCATGTAACATCTTGATTGAAGATTTCTACAAGCATAACTCCAACCTTTTTTTTTTTTGATTTTGATTTTGATTTGTCTTATTTTATTTCCTATTATATTCAAGTTATGATGGCCAACTAAAACTATATTTTTGAGGTGAAAATGTATGTGACTCTATGAACTATTAAACTCAAAGGTTTAAATTTGTGATCTTTACTTATATCAAGACCTTTAGAACCATGGAACAACTAAAGTTAATTTAAATAATGAATCTAACCAATCTTAAGGCAATAAAGAGCTTGAAAAAACTAGAAATTAAAGCCCTTGTAATGTTAAAGTTTTTATGTGGAGGATCATGTCATGCTAACTTCAATTAGTCATTTCGATGATCCCAATAAAAGTTAGAAATTTCTTGCAAATCTCTATAAAGCCCTCAATAGTGCTGCCCAATTCATGTTGAAGACAAATAATTACCATTACATTGGGAGAATGTGAATTTGTGTTAGAATATTTGAAGAAAATACAAGAAGTTTGAGCTAAAAAGTATGATAAAAATTGTCAACAAAATAGACTTGGTTGAACAAACATACAATACATCTCCAAACATTACACACAAGTTTTTTGTGAGCTTCAATGGGAACTTGGCATTGCTATATTTCACTAAATTGATTGTGAAACTTCTTCAAGAAAGGAGACTAACTTTTTGAGCCAAAGCAATCCAACTCAATGACATTATCAATATCTTGCCTACCAACTTACAAACCCCTTTCAATGGGAAACAATCTTTCCTTGATGAAACTAGACATTGTGGATTTTGTTCAAACTTCCATCTAACCCATGTTTAAAATGATGGATATTTTTGGTCCTTGCAAATTTTGTGGCAAAATGGGGTAGATCATGCAAAATTATGAGTTGAATTAACAAACGAAATGGTGAAACATGCATGAGGGATGAAATCAAATTATGATTAACACCAAATCAACATAGTTGAAAATGATGAAACAAACATCATGGAGGGAGATGAGAAGATTGCAAATAAAAAAATTCTTGAATGTGGAATCAATCCCTAAAAAAAAATTAGTGATTAATGAAATCATGTTAGCTAACCTTCACAATGTGAAAGCTTTTAAGGAAAGCCATACCATTTAGGGCAAGGGCACTATAAACATCCCACTTACAAATGGGGAATTAAGGTTGGCTAAAGTTTTGTAATTCCAATTTTGACCAAAAACCTTATCCTTGTTGGATCTTTGGCATATAATGGATTTATTTTGATCTTTCATCACAAAAGAAATTATAATAAAAAAGGGGTTATAATAGCAAAGACCCTAATGGTGGGTTGTAGAAGCTAAAAGGACCAAAGTAAAAGTCCCTTAATCACAAGTCCAACCAATCACATTATTCTAGATCATGTCATTTAACAACTTCATGTTTGATTACAATATGTATGATACTTGGACACTTCAACAAATAAATTGTCAAATTTTGTTTGCTCAAATTACATACATCAAGGATGCATGGAAGGGCAACAACACTTGAATGCACACCTAAACATTTACTTTTCACCCAAGTCACATACTTTTAATTTCATACATTTGAACCCCTAGACCCCACATTGCCTCACATTGAAAGGCCCATTATTTCATGACTTTTGTTGATTACTACATTTACCAAATGTGGGTTTTTTCTTGAAGCACATATACAAAACAAGTTATTATTTAAAAAGACATTCAAGACCTTTTGTGGAAAGACTAATTATTAAAAATGATAAAATGTTGAAGGAACAATAGGGGTGAAAAAGAATTGTCAAAGGATTTCATATCCTATTTATTATAAATTAGGAATACATAACATGATAATTGATCCAATCTTCCACATCACACTAAAACTAGTTGCACATGAATGAAAAAATGACACTTTTGGATATGGTTATTATATGATATACAAAACATCAATCTCGACATACCTCAACATTGAAGTTATTTTTGCAATGAACCTCTTTTAAGGATCATTCTTCTACCAAAGCAAACCTCGATACAACTCCTAATAAGGGTTTCTTTTTAAAGACAAACTAGACCTAACCCTATTGCTAGTTTTTGGCACCATTGCTCACATGCACATCCCAAATGAAAAGCATAAGAAGCTACATCTAGTTGTTGGTTGATTACTCACCAAGGAAGATACCCATCAAGACAAGATGGATATATAAAAAATAATAAAAGAAGGAGCTCCAAGTTAGTCTTTAGAGTTGAATGCCGAAGCACTAGCAATTGAATACTAATAAAGTGTCAAAATTCATGTTGAAGCTTTACAATAGGACTCCAAATTTTGTCCATGGAGGCTAGGTGCAAGGGGGGATATTCAAAGTTTCCATTGCCATTTCTTGATTTTTATTTGAGTAGTTAGTTTTAGTCAATTTTAAGTGATACATGGAAAACAATTTTGCTAAATTTTTAATTTAGTTGAAGTTCATGATTTTGAATTAGTTGGTTGGACCACATATGGCTACTATTCAATATCTTGTATTATATTTTACATATTAGTTTCAAATGTCATCGTTATGTGTGCAAGAATCTTCAATTTGGTTGATAAAGGTTTTTTCAAGTCCTTGGAATTGAATTTATTGTTCAAAATTGCCTCTAATTGTAAAAATTATTCAATTTGAGTTTTGTTAGCATTAGCTACTAAGCATGATCATAAAACACATAAAATAAAAGCTAAAACTAAATTATTAATGATATATTATAATAAGATATTTACATGTGACAAATTAATTTTTTTGTTCAAACTAGAAAAGAAAACCTAATTCACAAATTACAAAATATTATATGGATTATCAAAAACACAATATGTTAAAGTAGATACTTATATCATAAAGATTGGATTTGAATGTAATATTTCTATAAGGAAAAAGATAGTCCAAAATGATGTTTCAAATAAGATACAAGCAAATGTCAAAAAAATTAGCATTGATATGTATTCATTTAGATTTCACATCAACTATAGGATTGATATTTCAAACACTTTAAAAATCCATGACTTGTTCATTGGTTATTTTTTAAGGGAATTTAAAAGTACTTAAAAAATACTTATAAACTTGGAATCATTTGAGAAGGAAGACATTTTGTCATCAATTTTAATACAAGGGTTTCAAATTGATTGGGTCAAAAATATTGATAATCAATGATATACTTTGGATATGTTTTATTATTACATACAAGAGCATTAAATTGGGTAAGAAAGTGACAAATTGCCATTGTTGGGTGTAAACAAAATAAAATGAACAATTGAATTACCTTGTCAAAACTAGATGCAAATACATGTAAACTAACAACAAAACCCATCATAAAATTGTGGAATACGGAATGGTTTTAGTTAAAGATAAGATATTGTTCACTAATGTGCATTAATTTTCAAATTTGCATTGTAAAAGTACATTGCAAGTGCCTACTTTTTTGAAGTTTGCTTTTGCAATGTGAACTTTAATTTTGTTTCAAGTAGGCGTCGAGTATGTTCTAATAAATAAAAAGAAGATTTTTTTTACTGATTTTCTCAAAAAAATGATGATGGGTAAATGCATAGAATGATACAATCAAAACTAGAAGTACATATAGTATGAAAAGTAATAACACATAAAATTTCATTCACTTTGAATTCTTCTATGAATTACATTTAGTTGATTTGGGCTTTGAAAACAAAACAAGTTATAAAAATAAAATATGAAAATTGGATTTGCAAATTTTTCTTTATGTAAGTATACACCAATAATTTTTTTGAATGTTATTTAAAACACCATGTTTGACATAAATGTACAATTTTTCATTAAATTTAAATTTTCATTTTAAAAAAAACACTTAGCCTAAAAGCATTTTCAATGGAAGAACATTTTATAATCTAAAAAGATCATAATCATAAACATTATCATAAAATAATCTATTAAAAAATATTTAAAAATCATTTGATTTGAACTTCATGTTTTCAAAACAAATTGAAAGTTTGATGGAAAATATTAATTTTTATAGTTTTTTAAATGTAAAAAAATCCATGAACAAATTTTCTTTAAAACTAATATTTTTAGTCTTTTTTTACAATTGTAATGTTGTCCCAACCAAATTTTTTTTTATTGGTGATTTTTCACCAAATTGCAAAATGTGACATTGACCTTTTGAAATTAATTAAGGAGAGATTGAAAGGGCATCATTAGTTGAACACCTTTTTCATTGATCTTGTAGTTAGTACCTCATATTAGGTAATGCTATAAACATAGTTGTAGCCATTAAGTGCACTACATTTCTTGTCTCAATCTTTCTCTTATTACCATAAGTGCACCAGATTTGCATTAATGATTGCCACCTACGCAATATTCTACATTTCCTAAAAAAAACCTTGGTCCCAACACTATTACAAACTGAAAATGCATTTTAATTAATAATCAAATTTTTTATATGTGCACCAGTTTCATAATGTAATGATAGATTAGGATGTAAACCACGATTATTTGTACATTTTCACACTAATTTTTTTTCACATATGTACATCATTTACATCACAACCTCCAACCACCCTAATATACATATCCTAATTCAATACATTTCTATTTCATTAATTTTTATAACATAAAAATCATATTGAAAACATATTAAATAATTAGTTTCAAATGTACTTTTAATCTATTATTTAAATTAATTTGCTTTTAGTTTTTTTGGAACTAAATTCTTCCAAACTTAATAAAGTCTATGGATAATATTTGACACATATTTTCACCTAACTTGATGTTACTTTATTATAGTTATATGAATGACATGATTTAAATCAATACATCTACCTTTTTTTTTGTTGCATACTTTGTCAAAATTTACCTTGCTTCATTTTCAATAGAAACTAAATACATGGCAATTACATTGGCTACAAAATAGGCAATTTGGCTATAATGGTTACTAGGTGATTTTGGTGAAACTCCAAAAGAAACTACAATAATCTATTACAACAATGGATTAATAAAGAGTTATTGCTCTAACCCAAAACCTAATGTTACATTCAAGATTAAAACACATTGAACTTCAATTCCATTTCTTTTGAAACAAAGTTGTAAATGGTGACATTCAATTCACATATTGTTCTACTTAAGAAACAATGGCTAATGTTACAAAAAGTGTAGCAACTCAAAAACATGAAGAATTTATTGAAAAATGTGGTGTTGTTTGACCTTGGACTCAAATGTGAACTTGGTTGAGAAATTAGTCAATTTAATGTTGTGACTTAAGGAGTGTTGAGTGTTTAATTTGATGATAAGTGTCATGATTGCTTAAGATTGAAGAGTTTGCCAATTATAGGGGCAATTTGTAAGTCATACTTAGTCAAAAGGGCTATAACCCTTGACGTTTAATGTGCTTGGAGGAAGGAACACAATTAGTTAGATGATTGCAAGTTGTGTTTCATGGTTGTGTGGTTAGAACCAAAGAATATATATATGTTCATGTGCAATTAATTTGTGTAATGCATGTTCCATTGAAAGTTTAAATTACTAAACAAGCCAAGGAACACTAACAACTTATCTTGATAATCACATATTCACTCTGAATTAGCACAAAGATGCACAGCTGAAGTATCATCTTTCATTAATTAGAGCACCATACATTCATGTACTCAATTGTCACCTTTGACACCAACCTTTCATTTTACCAACGAAATTTCACCAAACTGTGAAAATGAAGTGATTTTTGGGGTTTTCAGTCACTCGAATTTGAAAACATAAAAGATAAAAATGATCAGATTTTTATATTTGGCTCCAATAGGTAGCCAAAAATATAGAAGGATTCTTAAATTTTTTCAACTTTCATATTTTTTTTTAATAACCAAATTTGGCTAAATCTTCCTATGAATGATCACCACTTTGGCTACATCACAAGATTGGCAAATAAACAATGCTTGACACACCTCACTCTAAAACATAATTCAGATGCCTCAACACAAAATCTGTTCACCCATGTTTTCATTAAACACTTGAATCACAAAACAAAAAGTCATTAGCATCTTATGAAGTCAATAGCACCTTATGCATTTGATTCCAATAATCCCATTTCCAGTTCCATTGCTCAACAGTTGACAACTTCAGAAGCTTTCATGATACAACATGTATACTTACTAGCAACAAAACTACAGACTCAAAACTCCTCCATCACTCCTTATTGAACTTTTCTTCCCCCTTGCTTTCTTTCTGCACACAATTGCATCTACTCATGGAACTCTCACCCACCACAGCTAGCCAGCCACAAATCTTCAACCAAAAGTTGCATGATCACACAACTTGCCAGATGGGGATCAGCAAAAATATAAAGAAGATGTAACTCTCACATATAACTTGTCAGTTGTCAATTTTGGACAACTGCTTTTCTGGGCTATTGCAAATTGTTTTGAGCCTTGAAGTTGATGGTGGTTACTCTAAGATGACCTTTTAGATGGTGAGGATGATGATGAGATTGAAGGTTTAGGCCCACTTTACACTAGGAGTTAGGGCCAATGTTCAACCCAAATCCAGCATTCCTAATGGTGCAAAAGTTGAAATCAGCCCCATGGGTTTTTACACTAGGAGTCAAGGGTGACATAGAAAAAAACTTTTCAATCTGCCCCAAGTTACTAATAAATTTTGAACATTATGGCCTTGTATTGGCCCCAAGGCTGAATAAAGGATACCATCAAATTTGGGAGGCCAATTTGCAATCCTTGCGGCCAATGTTCCAGCATTTACTAATATCCTGACATCAATGTTCTAGCATTTATTAGTAACTTGGGGCCAATTTGTAACCGAAAAAATGCTCAAAGGTGGTCCCAACTTCTTTTGGCCCTAACTCCTAGTGTAAAGCGAGCATTAGTAGGTCTTTATAAGTACAGCAAAGCCATTAACCCATAATCAAACATTTGATCAATAAATAAATAAATAAATAAAGGAAAACTACCCAGCAAGGGAACAAGAGAAAAAAAAAGAAAAGACTGAAGACCAAACAAAAGACAACATCTCAAAATGCAAAACCCACAATGGGGAGCCCGGAGAGAAGAAATCAAGTAACTTAAGACCTAAACCCATCACCAGTAATATGAAGCCAGTCATGCAAGGAGATGGGCGAAAAACCTGGAAGGACACCAAGCCTAGAAGAGGCCTCTCCTGCTGCTGCAACTACACATTTTGATCAATAATGTTGCAAGTGAGAGGAGAGAGTTACAACCTTGTAACCACTCCATAGTTTTGTACATTGTCACTAAAATTGCCCAATGTTTGATGTTTATGAATATAAACATCACGAGGAATAATTTTAAGTTGAATGTGAACATAATTAAGATCACATGGGGAGAACACAAGCTTTAACTCCTTTCATCTATATAATAGATTTATTGATTTATGTTTGTTTGTGCCATTCTTACCTACTTCTTCCAAGCCTAATTACCTTGCTCCTTTCTTAATGATTATCTCACTCTTTTCTTTTACTCACCTGCATGGATATGAAAAGAAAATTTAACATTTGCTTTTTCATGTCTGTGTTATGTTATTTTAAAAAATAATTTAATAACTTGCGTCTTTCAAGCCTATACAATTGAATAAAATTCTCACCTTAAACCCTAAATCTTGAACTCTAAATTAAGTTCCATTCAAATGAAAACATTGAATGACATTTGCACGCACTTTGAATTGAATTGAATTCAAATGTATTGACTGACGTTTGAATTGATTTGAAGTGAATTCCAATTGAGTTAAAACAAATTCAATAAGTGGATTAAGATTCAATTGAAAAAGATGAGATGCAAATTGGTGGAGAGGGTATTGAAAATCTGCTCATGGATATGATGTTGAAAAAAAAACACAAATCAAAAATCTTTCTATGCCTATTTACTTGGGAATGGGCTAAACAAATTTCAAATTGAAATTTGGTAGGAAGAAGTTTGATGATACCTCATAATGAAAGTGCACAATGCCTCTACTAGAAATCACAATCAATAGGCAGACAGTTCACTTTAGCAAAATGTCAGGAATTAAATTAGGCAGCTAATTAAGTGGCCCCTCAAACCTTATGAAGGAGAAAGCCATTTCCTATCTGGTTTCAGATCCTGTTTATCCACACTGTCACTCCAACTCTTTGAACCTCATCGAGCCTGTGTCCTTTTAATCTATGCACCTGTACTATACTACAGTCCAACCTTGTACCAGACTGATCCGCAGTGTGTGAAGAGTAGCAAACATTACATTGTCCCCCATCCTACAACTCAATGACTTCACAGACCTGGATAATTTGTCAAATTCATCTTTGGGAACTGAAACACATTATTCAGGGCATAAAAGCCTATCCATACAACAAATGTAAATACCTACAAGCAAGCAAATGGTGCATTGTTGGTTGGTATTGATTTCCAATCCACAAAGATGGAAATGCATGTTTAGCGATATATGCTCTCAGATCGCAAGTTCTCTGCTATCTCTGTCTCCCAGCGATCACCATTCTCCAACAACTTCTCTTTGTCATACAGCAATTCCTGACCAAAGCAGAACACAGACCAGTTTTCATGATGCAAAGAAATTGAGGCTGGCAAGGATAAGAACCAAACAAATCACAAACTCTTGTAATTCCCAACATGATTTAAATCTAACTGGCAAACAAAGAACAATCTGGAGACTCAGAAAAACAAGTGCGGAGGCAGTACCTCATGGGTTTCTGTGCTGAACTCAAAATTGGGACCCTCCACAATAGCATCAACAGGGCAAGCTTCTTGGCAGAAACCACAATAGATACACTTTGTCATGTCAATGTCATACCTGTCATCACAAGATATGATTCATCTTAGTTGTCGAAGGGCAGAAGATCCACCAAGGTACAAGTCTGTTTTGACCTCTATGATAGCACTGTCGCACTTACCCAGGGCAGAATGGACCCAGTAAGGATAACTGGAATAATAAAGACAGAATACCGTGGGCCATTCTACAGCAGGCAAGATGAAGAACTGGACTAGGAGGATCCCAGACAGAACCCAAAGCAGTAATTCAGATCCAAAGAAAGGCAGGGAGGGGACATTGTCAAATATAAAAACCTCAAGGGGCAGATTACCTGGTGGTGCGGCGACTGCCATCTTCTCGTTCCTCTGCTTCAATGGTAATGGCCTGAGCAGGGCACACCTGTTCAAAGCCATGCATGTCAAGAAATTGCACAAGGTATCAATGTGATTGCAGAGAAAAAAAACTCATTGAGGAAACCAAACAAAACAGTGTCGGTTCCAGCCAAACCAAAATAAACATGGTGAAATATGTGCAGTCATAACCTTGTGAGTATCACTCACAATGTAACAGACCATGACCTTCATTATAAATGATAGTGACTAGCTGCCATTACTCCCCACTAGCTCCCAAAAGTGGGTATAGTGACTATATAAAAATCTACTCTAAACTGAGCACAGACGAGAAACAAAAATATGCATCCTTACCTTCTGTCACATTTAAAGACCACAAGGAAGATCCAGTCTAGAACTCAAGAGGTATAGCTAATAAAAATTAATAGGATCATCATTCAAGCCACAACAAGATTGTGAGGGTAAGCTTCAAAGCAATTGCACAAAGACAACAAAGCATAGCTGCAAAGTACTGCTAATAAGTTTCAGACAAACCTATGAGATTGCAGAAAAAGCTCCACAACAACACTTCGAAGGTAAAAAAGCAGTGCAGTCATAGCCTTATGAGTGCCACTCACAAAGTGTCAGACCATCACCTTCATCAAACAGCAGTGATGAGCTACCACAACTCCCCACTGACTAATCAGGTCATGACACCACTTGTAGATAAGTATATAACAATCTGACCAGAATTATACAAACATCACACAAACCATTAAACAAATATCTGTGTCTTGAGTTTCTGCCCCATTTCTGGAAGCAACAGTGAGACTCACTCATGATGTTAGCTAGCACCTGAGGACATAAAAAAGTCAACAGTGTCATCATTCAAGCTGCAACAAGCTTGTGAAAAATTTCAGACATCACCTTCAAAAATCAACTTCCTTGTTGAGTGTGATAACTCAAGAGGCTCAGATAGTGAAAGGTAGACACAACAAGAGCGAAAATCCTAATCAAAGAGGAAGAGATGGAACAGTGCAGCTTTGAGACTCTGATTGCCCTGGGCTACTACCATAAACCCATTCTGACCTTACAGAACAAGAGACAGGGCAGTGAGGTGGGGAGAGGAGTGGGAGAGAAAAAATTGGAAAAGGACTGATTGAGATCTTCCTGATGGCTCAGACAACTCAGAGAGCCAAAGACCAAAGGGTATAATTCTGCAAAGTAATTGGTGGCAAAGGCAAGAATGGCAACTTACAGCCTCACAAAGCTTGCAAGCAATGCAGCGCTCTTCACCTGTGGGATAGCGGCGCAGTGCATGCTCTCCTCGAAACCGTGGACTCAGAGGACCTTTCTCAAAGGGATAGTTGATCTGCAAGTGAACTCAAAGCTTAGTTTGGCTGAAGATCCATCTTTCTCAATGTAAAGAAACAACTGCTCATGTTGAAAGGTAGCTCTGATGTCATGTGAAGATGCTGCAATGAGGACAGAACAATTGTGCTCATAGTTTTATCTAATGATCCACCAAATCACAAAATGGAAACAAAGAAGCTCCACTAACTGTCTAAACAATACGATTGGGTGAGCTGACATTACTGTGACTTTCTTGTCAAAGAAGTACTTAAGTGTCAGACCCATGCCTCGCATCATCTCTGTCAAGAAAAGTGTGTTGACGCTGTGGTCCAAGACTGAAATCACAAAAGAAGGAAATAACTCTCATGAGTATTGAGACATCTACATACTGATGATTAAAAAGGTAACCAGAACCAGGAGAAAAAATTCCAAACAAAAGAAGGAGAGTGAAGTTAGAAATTGAATTCTGATGGTGAGAATATCTGATCCTCAATTTGTGACCAATTTCATTGCAAACATTCCCAAATGTGCTTCTTCAAATCTGTATGCAACTCTGGAGACTGCACACCAAGATTCCTTGATGCAGACCTTAATACCATAAGTGGGCCTATTCCAATCACAAGGAGTCAAAGGGGAATTGAAATCGGAATTACAGCCTCTCTTACCTGCACTCCAGTTCTTAGAATCCTTAGTTAGCGCCACCTCTAGTGGATCATTTTCACCACCTACACATAATTCCCACAACAAATTCTGAGATGTTTCTTCAACTGAAACTTGCACTGGTTTTATGGTTGGCATTGCAGAGTCTTACCTGGGGAGAGCATGATGGACCAAGGGAAATAGAATACAGCATGCAACAGAATGCTGGTTCTCAAAATGCAGACGAAACTGTGTGATTTTGGTATGGACTCCATACGTGGAACAAGAGTGACTCCTTAAAAATCTGCCAAGAACTATAACTTCTTCGTCTTCTGAGGATCTGCAGGTCCCCAGAACTGCTGCCATCGGGAACTGTGGAACGCAGGATATTGCTTAGGAGGCATAACTCCCTGAGAGATGAGGCGTGTGGGCGTTCCGAGAGTTTTCTTTGCATGGCGACATAACACAAAATTACGTCCTTCGGTAACCTACGAAGAGATCGACGCCTCTCCACACTGTATCCGCAATTTCACTAACTCAAAAGAGGCTATTGCACGCACAGAATACGAACCTCCGGTAAGATCTTCACGCCGTTTCAACCATTATTTCAAACGGCCGTTGATGATTCTAATATGCAAATCCTTCACGGCTACAACATAGGAAAAATCCGTTAAGCAAAGGGAAAGAGGTTAATTACCTTTGGGAGCTACTGAGGTTAAACGTTGCACTCCTGCAGAGACCGATGATCCTTGCCATTTGGGGAAGGGATCCGTCGCCGCCGCTCGTTGCACAAAACGCCGTCCCGCCGATTTCAGCATCATGGTGGCTCCGTATCCGACTTTCACTAGCACTTTTGGAAAGCTGGATCCCGCGACAAAAACTGAACTGCGGAATCGAAGCAAGCAAAATGCCGGAGCTTCAAACCCTAGACATGGTCCTTGAGCACTGAAAGAGCGATCTGCCCTCGTCGTAACCCTAGAGCCGCGTCCATGGATGAAGGAAGATACATCTGTCTGATTCATTCATCCAGAAAGGAACATGGTTTGAGTATTGTGGTAGGCACTAGGAACAGACCAACAGACCCATGGCGGTTATCATGGCGGTTCTTAGGATTCACAGCCACTGTTCAAAGGAAACCAAAAACCAGTTCCTCTGAGAGAGAGAGAGAGAGAAAGAGATATATCGGCACGGTTCTCAAAAGAATTGGAAAACTGGTATTGATATGTACTCTCACCATTCTCAACAAATTTGACAAATCAAATAACCGCCCACAGAAACTGCCTATCATTTACCCGGTTCTTTCATGAAAACCATGGGTCCTTTGAGGCTTTTGAAATACCCAGGATGGGCGCGGTTCTTTGACCTTTGGATTGTTTTCAAAGACTCAGAACCAGCAGGCTAAAGTTCTCCGATGCTGAATTATCAAAGTACCTTTTTAGGTTTGGCATCTCGTTGTCAAATAAGTATTTTAATTTGAAAAAATGATTTTGATGCAAAATTATTATTTTTTGAAAATTTGACAAATTTTTATTTAAAATTAAAAATATCCACATGTTATTTATCACCAATGTTTTACAGAAATGGTGTGTTTCACGGCACAAATTTTGATCCCAAATCTTTCCCTTAAAGAAATATGGCACTAACCACTAGCATATCATCAAAAATTCAAAAGTAAAGTTTATTTTTATATTTATTGCATACACAAAGTCAATAAAATAAAATAAAATTCTTGCTATAAAACATCGCGATTGTGCACAAGGTTGCATTGTTAAACCCATAAAAAGGTGTCAAACATAGCTCATTAAAAAGTGTTTAGCAACAAAAAAAAAAAATTCCTATGAAATTTCAATTTCAGTAAACAATAATTTTTAAAATTTTCAACAAGAAGGGCCGAATACGACGCCTCACAGTTTCACCCTCGCAATCTAAAGTGTGTCCTAAGCCTCGACAACAAGCAAGCCCAAGCCATTTGCGCGCTATACAGCCTGCCAGGAAAAACAAAGGTAGAACAACATCTGGCAATTGTTGACCATTTTTTGGAAACACCTATCCTGAAATCTGAGAAAAGTCAAAAGGCACAAAGTGACAACGACGACAAGTTCAACACGTTGTTGGAACATGTGCAAAAGAATATCGAAACACAAATTGCACGGTCGCAACAAATCTTTGAGCAGGTCACTAACAACTTTCTGGAACGTATCATAGTAGCCCAACAATCAACCCCTACCGCCAATCATGACAATGAGGTTACAAAATAACTTGTTAAGGAGGTGGTGGAGGAGTCAGGGGGAAAATGGGTGGATGTTGTGAAGAAGATGGGCAAACAGATGGACAACTTTGTCAGCCAAGGTGAGGCCAGGGAACGCTCCACACGCTCTTGCAACGCACGTATCATACGATTTGACGAAACAGAAGGCGAGACAGCATAGCAACTGCTAGATAAAGTCAATAGTCAGGTTCTACAAGGACAGATGAAGCTAACCATCAAGACTGTGGTAGCAGTGCGCCAGTCCCTCAGTAAGAGAGCTAAGACCAAGCCTGGGACTGTACGCACACGAGCTGTACTTGTTACTTTTGCTACAGATGAGGATAGAAAAGTAGTCTGTCAAAACCGTGTAGCCCTGAAAGGTACCCACTAGGGCCTGGAAGAGGATTTGACCAAACAACAGCAAGAGCAAAAGAAGGCATCCTGGCATCTATTTGAAAAGGCCAAAGCGGAAAAGAAGAAAGCTTACTGGTGTGGCGTAGACCTTTACATCAATGACACCAAAGTCATGGCCCAGCGCTAGGGGTGCTGGGACCAGAGAGCATTACGAGTCTCCCTGTGGAACATCCATGGGGGGACAAACACGAAGTTAAGTACCAGTTCACATATACAGATATTGTTTGATGACTCAAATGTTGTTGCACTGACTAAAACACACGTGTTCCCTGATGAAACACCACTGCATATGCCTGGTTTTCAATGTTTACACAATCCACACCCTATATGTGACATGAGCTCAATCAGAGCAGCAGTGAAACATAGTGGTGGTGTTGTAGTATTTGTGAATGACTCATGGTCACACTATGTATCCCTATGGAAATAGAGCACAGATGGCACCAGGTTGTGGCTGTAGTTCCAACGTTCGGGGGCTACACCGTTGTTTTTAGCTGTAGTGTATGCTCCACCCAAAGGGTCCCCATATGCGGATGAAGGCCTGTTTGATAACATTGCTACAGAGGTCGGCATGATTCAGGATCTTGGGGGCAATATTTCTGACTGGTGATTTCAATGCAAGGACCAGTGCAGCTGACGACTATGTTGATTGTCGTTACTTTGCCGACCACATGCCCGACATGCTGCCATTAGGGAATGACTTTCCAGAGGTTTTGCCTGAGCAACATAACTCGGACAAGGGGGGGTTGAAAGGCTGGCACAATGAATTCTTAGACCTTTGCCGCTCCTCGGGATTATTCATTCTCAATGGCAGGATCGCAGGTGATGAATTAGGGGAGTGCACTTGCTTTGCCAATGGCGGCGCCATCCTTGTGGATTATATGGTCGCATCACCTGCTCTGTTTGATTGTGCCACATCACTTGTTGTACATAAATGCCCTCTATTTTGCGGAAAGGGTGTGATTCCAACCACATGCCACTTTCACTCAACTTGCAGTTACCTTGGTAACATGTGGCATCAGCAACTTCAGAACCACATGCAGACATCCGTCGTTTCAAACATGATGTTAACAAGTGCACACAGTATCGTCGACACCTGTAGCAACAGATCGCCCAATGCACAGCATAGATGAGTAACACAGACAATGTTGACATGGTCGTGCAGTTGTTGCATGACTGCATTTGTAACACCATTGCGGTTGTGCATGGCTGCCCGGCGGCACACACCAGTACAACACAACATCGTCATCAACCATGGTTACTAAATGTCGCAGCAAGCACAAGGAAGTATCTACATATGCAAAGCTTCATCCTAACAACCATTTAGCATGCGAACGGAAAACACAACTTAAACAGCTACTGTGTCGTAAGAAACGCACATACAAGAAGCTGCAAGGTCGACGGCTATGTGCACTAGCAAAGACAGATCTAGCTAGCTTTTGGAGGCAGTACTCCAAGAGCAAGGAGCGATCTGTGGCTATCAGCAAAGCAGACTTGGTTACTGGCTTCCAGAAGCTACTGGAAGGACAATATCCTAGTAATATAGCTGGGGGATAGGGCAGCTCTACAGATCAGGTGGCCTCGAACTTGTCACACCCTTTTGCAAGTGATGATTGTAGCACACTAAACTATGACATAACCTTAGATGAGATTACGCAAGTGATGAGGAGACTCAAACGTAACAAATCTGCTGGCTTAGATGGCATCAAAGCAGAGTTTCTGCTAGATGCTGGCAATATGTTGCATGTACCACTACAGATTGTGTTCAACAAGTTGTTGTAACAAGGTTATTCGGCAAGCTTGTCCACTGGAGTCATTCATGCATTGCACAAAGGTGGTGATGCGTTGCAATTTGAGAACTACAGGGGAATCATAGTGGGTCATGTACTAGCTAAGGTGTTTGCCATGATTCTAGAGGCACGGTTGAGTAGCTGGGTAGAAGAGAGGGGCCTTCGGGCTAGGGGACGGGCTGGTTTTAGGAAAGACTTCCGCACCACGGATAACCTGTACATTTTGCGAACGCTCATTGAACAAAGCGCTCACAAACGCAAAAAAATGTATTGTTGTTCTATGGACTTCCGCAAAGCTTTTGATACAGTGCCTCGGGATCTGCTATGGCAAGTGCTGGCTGAGATGGGAATTGTGGGTCATTTCATGCAGTGTCTACAAAGCATGTACAGCCAGGACAACGTCAGAGTTATGCATCCAACAGAAGAGCTATCAGCCTAGTTCCCCTGTGGCATTGGAGTCAAACAAGGCTGTCCACTGAGCCCACTGCTTTTTGGACTCTACCTTGATGGACTTGAGAAGCATCTAGATGCACTTGATGGCGATAGCTCGCAGACATAGTAGTCAAATTACTGCTGTATGCAGATGATTTGGCATTGATGTCAGAGACCCCACAAGGGTTGCAGAAACAAATAGATGTTTTGTCTGAGTTCTGTGTTGAACGACAATTGGTCATCAATGTGAGCAAGACCAAGGTGGTGGTGTTTGAGAAATGCCGCAGTGCAGCGCCAGAGTTCACATACAGAGGGACAACCATCGAGCGGGTTCAATCATTCAGATACTTGGGTTTAGAGTTACATAGTACAAGAGGCATGGTAGTAGCCATAGACAAACTGACTGTTGCTGGGAAGAAGGCACTATTTGCATTACGCCGCAGATGCAATGACTTGAGCATAACAGATCCGGAAGTAATGTGCCAGTTGTTCGACTCACTGGTACGCCCGGTACTGAGCTATGCATGCGAGGTGTGGACAGGTTGTATAGGGGCGAAAGGGTTGCAACAAGTAGAACAAGTACACAGAATGTTCCTGAGAGGAATATTAGGGGTCAATAAGACAACAAGCACTTTTGCTGTGTTGGGGGAGTTTGGAAGGTATCCATTGGAGTATTTCTGGTGGCAACAAACTCTCAAGTACTATGATAGACTACGGGAGTCCACACCAGATCGTTTGTTGTATTATGCCTACCAAACCCAGCTCCAGATGCTTAGTGTGCTCAATGATAACCAACAGTGTTGGCTTCGGAACGTGCAATTGTGGCTTGACGACCAAGGGGTTGGGGTTCTCTATATTAATGTCAAGTGTGCTGTAGCAAGTGCACGTGCTTCTTATCTAGAATCCACTTATGGTGAACAGGCCAGAGCTAGAAGTAACAGATTACATACATACTAGCTGATGAACGCGAGTTGTACAACAGAATCGGGGTACTCATATGCACACCAGAGTTATTTGCAAGCGATTACAAATGTTCAGCTCAGACAATCTTTGTCAAGGTTCAGATGCTCCAACCATCGTTTGGAGGTAGAGTGTGGCAGGCATGCAAAGCCTGAAAAGGTATCGAGGAAAGATAGGGTCTGTCGCCTATGTCCCCTCGGAGCTGTTGAGGATGAAGACCACCTGTTGTTAATGTGCCTAGCTCACCATGACATTCGGCGCAAGTTTGATCAACAACTAGGGAAACAGTTGACTCCGTGCAGCTTATTGCCTGAATTGATGCATTCGGCTAATCAAAAAGCGGTAGATTTGTACTTAGTTTCTTACCTAGACAACAGGTGTGTTTTGCTCAAACCAACTAGGTAATTGTCGTCAAATGGATCTCTCTAGTCCCATTATTGACGTTAAATTAAAAGAAAGAAAGAAAGAAAGACCTTAATTTTTTAAGTTTTCAACATTTAAAAAAATAATATGATTTTTGCCAAACCTGAAAAGGTATTACAATATTGAAAAACCTGAAATCAATGGTTCTTTACCAAGGCAAGGATATTGTGTTTAGATTCATTATAGAGTATAGTAGCTTAAGGGATTTTGGCCCCTAGGTAATAATAATAGGTCTATTTTTATATGAAGATTTTTGAAAGATGACATTTTGGCTTGTGTTGAAACTTGAGATTAGTTATTATAGAATTATAATATCTTGAAGGATTTTGGTTTCTTGCAGAGGATTTTTTGAAGGTTTTATTTTTGCATGGTGAAATATTTGAGTTTCCATAATTCTTCTTTTGCCTTAAGATACTTTTTAATGGAATGGCAAGGTGAAAAAAAAGCTAAAAAGGAGAGCACATGATTTGGAGGACCTTGGCCCTCATGTAAAGTGGCCTTAAGGCCCCCTTTACACTAAATGATTTTTGAATTTCCATGGCGTCTAGCCTTTGGATGTGTTTCATTTTAGCAAGTAGGATAATCATGGATCATAAACTAGAAAGAAACATGTTTTAAAAAATCCAACCAAACACAATTTTTTCGGCCCATGGGCTAACAAACTTCGTGCCCACCTCTTATTTTGATTTTCTTTTTAAATTGAGAAAAAAATATGTAAAAATATTTTGGGCTTGTATTGTATGTGGCTGGGCTAAAGCTAGGCACTTCCATGTTTCATATGGTAGTAAAAGCTTCTATTTGGGGAGCATTAAAAGTAATAGAATTTTTTTTATGAAGAGCTAGTCAAAATGACCCAATGCAAAAAAAACACATATTGAACTAAATGGGACGCACTCACATTGGGACACACCCATTACTAATTAATATGGATTCCAAATAGGTATAATTATTAGTTGGGCATATAATATATACACATATCCTACCAAAAAAATTTACATGGGGCCATGTAAGTGTAAATGATTTTTTTTACACTTCCCTTATGTAAGTATAAAAAAATATTATTTACATTACAAGCAAGGTAAGTGTAAATCAATTACAATTACTTAAATTTACATGACAATTATAAATGTATTGGCATTTCCTTCCACAACAATGGTTTGAACACTATATTGACTAATCAATTTTTGAACATATTTGTTACCTATTTTTATTATATTAGAATTTTTAAAATTTTAAATCCAAGTTACCATAACTCAATGAAAGCCAAAATGGTTTCATAATATATATATATATATATAGTTTATGTCAATAAAAATTTTCATTTTAAAACTTCATTGTGAAATAACACCCTTTTTGTTTTACTTTACCATGATTTGACCCATAGTCAAATAACAAAAAAATAGTTATGTTATTCTACATGTGTTTTTTGGATACTTTGTACACATTATTTTCATTTCAAATTATTCAAAATGTTCCAATAATGTATTGAATTTTTTTTTATATAAACATGTCAAACACTTTCAACATTAGTATATTTTTCACCCTAAGACATATAAAATTAAATTGTCATTACACTTGCAATAACATATGTTATTGTGTTTGGATTAATGTAGGGTGGTTTTCCATTTTATTGAACATTGTGGAATCCGATTTTCAATAACACTTATAGATTTAAATTTTTTTTTCATCTTGAAGAGAATTGAATAAGGTTTCAAAATTTTGAAAAAAAAAACTTTAGCCCTTTTTCAAAGTGGTAATTTTCACAAATTTTATACAAGTCAAATTTTAAAGGTATTTTTCAAAAATTGGCTATTAAAAGTTCAATTAATTTTACCAATAAGATTTTTTCAAATACTAATATCATCGAAATAATAATATAAATTTTTTTTTCTTCAAACATTTGTATGGCCTCTACTTGATCTCATTCAAATAAGTTTTCAAATTTGTTTGCATACTTTTTTTTTCATTTCCTTTTTTTTAATTTTTTATTTAAGGACTTGCATTTTCTTATAATATTTTCCACATTTTTTAATTCAATAACAATTTCATTGACATTTTTTTCATTTTCATTTTCATTGGAATCCATCATTTTTCTTCAAAATATTACCCAGCAAGGTGGGGAATTTTTTTTAAAAAAAATTTGGGGTCAAAATAGTGGCTTTTGGTATTTAGTGGGTTTAAAACTTATTTATGCTATGAAAATGAAATAAAAACCTTTACAATGGCAAAATACCTCACTTTTCTCTCCTTTCTTCATATTAAAAAAATGTGCAAGTAATGTATGCAACTAATACAATGCGAAATGTGAATAATACCTTGCACACACACAACAAACCTAAAATTATTAACATACAAAACATGTGCAACAAAAAAATCCAAACACATACATCTTCACAAAACACATATAAACATACAAACACAATAAAAGAACGAAAAAAAGGAAAATTTTAAAAACATTAACAAAACAATCATGTTTTTGCAACTTGCCTTATGTAAGAAAAGAATATTCAATGCAATTAAGAAAATGTTAGGAAAGTGTTTTCTTAGTTGCATCAAACACTTTTTAGTTGCTTTGAACAAGTTGTAACAAATATGATTTCTCATATTGAAAACTCATCTTAAAGATATTTGAGTTTGAAACTTGAGTTTCTTATTTTCTCTCCCTCACCTACATAGAAGCAAGGATGGAATTAGTACCAAATTGAAAGAACAAAACTGCAAGGACAAGGGGCACTAGCAACAATGCATAGCAATGAAGAACTAAAGAACAATAAGAAGTTAAAAGTACCTAAAGGAATAACAACAATGCCTAGCAACGAAAAGATGGGGAATGGCAATAGCACATGACAACAAGGAGTGACAATGCACAACAATGAAGAGTCATGGTGTGGTAACAACACCCAACAACCATGAAAAAAAACAAAGTCCAATTAAAAATAGCAAAAAAGAATAAATCAAACCATAATCAAACAAATGAAAACATTAAACCAACAAAACATTAAACACAAAAGACAATAATAAAATGAAGATTATATTAAAAGAGTGAAGAAGAAAAAACATGGAAAAAGGAAAAGGCACTATCTTCAATTAACCCTAACTTTTTTTCTAAACCATGTTTAATACCCATTATGTATGAGTTATTATGGTTTTTTAGGTGGGAAAGGAATTTGGGCTTCAAATGTTGTAGATTTCAATGTTTTCATGTGATAATTGTTGATGACACAACACACACCCATGAATTTTCTAATATTATTTACATATCTAAAATTAACTTATTTGCTATATATCATACATAAGGAAACGTATATCAAAACATTTTATGTATCTACTTGATGATATGTGACAACACATGTCATATCACATAGGTCAATTTGATCAAAATTTAAAGCAAAACCCTAGATTTTAAAAAATTTTAATATACTTTCCCATAGAAAAAAAACTTATTAATTTTTTTTTCCATTAAGTGTTACCACTTATTTACTTGTCCAAAATTTATTGAAAATAAATAAATAAATAACACATATGGTAAATTTAAATAATTTAAATAGAAAAATAGTAGGTTGAAAAAAAATGCCTATTATGTTCCTAAACTAATATATATTAGTGTGGCATGTGCCATTGGCCTAAGTGTTACCATGTATTCAATTGTTTTTTCTTTCCAAAACCTAGTCTTTTGGACTTTATTTGAATTTTCAACAATAGAAATCATTTAAAAATCAATATCTCCCACATTTTGTGATGCACCCCTAAACTTTTCGTAAGATTCAAATGTGAGTTCAAAGGTGAAAACATTGAAAGAAGGAGTGGGGATATGTTCCTTAATTTGCAGCATTTCGAAGGTAAAGGGGTGTGCTAGAGCTCCAGGATGGGGACTAGGACGAGTGATAAGTAGGTCAATTATTCACTTAGACTTGCACAAACCAAACAACAAGTTGATTAATGCATATTTAGAACGTTTTTGGTGCACGGACGAACCATGGGCACACATAGATTCACAAGATTCACCACGGCCCAAACTTGGGGGAAGCCACCACCTTCCCCCTTATAGTATTTTCTATGATTAGCCATAGGGTCTACATTTAAATGTAATTTTTTCCTAGGACTCCAAAGTTGGGAGTCTTGAAATTCTTGAAATTCCCAAAATTGGGATTCTTGCAACTTTGGAGGCTCATAACTTTTTATGCAAACCTCCAATTGAGGTGAGGTTTAAAAAAAAGTTGTAACCCTCATCGAGAGCTTTTCAACGATATGTGGCATGCCACCTACACGTAAGTAAATCAGGGTGATTCCTAACTTTTAGTGGTCAAAAGTCAAATTGGCACTTTGATTCTTGGCCTTTTTTTCGACCATAACTTGTGTTTTAAATACTCAAATGGGACATGCAAGCGCATTTCAAACATTTCAGTTCCAAGATCTTTCTAATGGTATAAAGAACTTTTTAACTCATTGAATTGTGACCTTTACAATCGCTCTTTGAAGATTCAAGGATCCATTGAGACTCCAATTCCCAAAGTGGGAGCCCACTTGGGAGTGTGTGGGTTCATTCCCTTACACCTTCTTACATTCCTAGGAGCACGAAATGTGACTCCCAGGCTTCATTTTCAACTCGCACCTTTATAAGCCTTCGCCTTCATCATGAGCCCAAGATTAGGGTCACAACATTTTGAATCCAAATTTTACCAAATAAATTCCATTAAATCCTACTCATAAAAATCTTTCCAATAGCAGCAAAGGCATATTCTAATTCGTCGAAATTTTTTGGCTATGATTTAATTTAACTTTTAATGAAAATATCATTCCATATTTAAGATTTTTTACATGACAAATCCAAATGTCATGGAACCAAGCCTATGCACCCCTCCTTGTGTCCCTTCGATGTTCATTTCCCACTATTGACAATGTGTGTCCATAACCTTGTAGCATGTGCAAACCATAACGATTCTTTAACGGGTTGTTGCATTTGGTCAAAGTTCTTCATCTTTTCCACACATCATAGTTAATGCACCTTTGTCATTAATTGATTTGTGGCAGATGATTATTTTTTTGTCTTAGGTGTTTTTTGTTATCGTTGATCATCATTTCATAACCTTGGGTCCTATTTGCATTAAATTTTATTTTCCTTATTTTTCGTTGATTGTTTACTTTCATTTTTTCTTTGGGTTGTGACTACTCATGCTCTCATTTGCCTTGTACTTTTGATGGATGGGTTCCCATCTTTGACTTTTATATACATTATTTTTCTTCTTGTCAAAAACTTTCCAAAGACTCAATCTGAAACTTCCCAGTTTAGTGGATCTCATAACTACAAAACAAAAAGCTACCTTCCTTCGTAAATAAATTATGTTAGGAAGGTTACATAAAATCCACTTGTTTCATATCATGATATGATTAAAAAAAAAATTGGATAAATTTAAGGATTGGTGTTATTTCAACGTGGTTTGATTAAAAAATAACATAAACATACTATGTAAACAAATAAAAGAAAATTCCTAGGAAATGTTAGTTTAAAATTCTATGATGTTTAAATTACAACCATCAAATATTGTTAAATAAACTACATACTTAAGCAAAATTGTGGTTTACTTTGATTTGACCATGGTTTGTTGGTTAATAATATGTTATGCGTCCTTATGTTGACGTTTCCAACTATCATTATCATCACACATACAAAACATATCATGAAAATATTCTAAATGGTACACCATGTCCAAACTAAAATGATCACCCACCTACAATGAAAACAAAAATTCAAACCCAACACATAAAAACTTGCATACAACAATAGATAGTGTTAGAATCTCAAGTCACCAAAAGTTATTTGAGATCACACAAGCTAGGATTATATCCCATTTATGAAATATTTCAAATTTTATTCACATTTGAATTGAATGAAAATAAAACCTAAACAACTAAGTTAACACAATTTATCCCTAATTAACTAGGACCTAATAAGCAACTAAACTAACACACTTAACAAATACATATGTCTCGTCTCAACACTAATTCCAAATATACATATTAAACTAACATTTAACCTTGAACTCATGTATTTTACGGTGAAAAAGATCATGATTTGCCAACTTACACATGGCTTTCATGTTGCATTCACCCAAAACAAATGTGGACATTTTCAAATCCATGATACCTATGCAATATAAACCAACGAATTGGCAATTTAATACATCATTTTTCAACATAATGCTACCTCCTTGATCATTGTGCTCTCAAAGTCTAGTGAATAGCTTTGAAAAATAAAAATAAAATCAAACTTGTCAAATTAAGATAAAATGATATTTGAATAAATGTGCATTGTTTATGATCAACATTTTCATGCAATATACAAAAATGAACATTTCAGATGCATTACACAATTGTTGAAATCCTATTTGAAAGCATAACTTGATTACTTGTTATTTCAAAATTACATAACTTCATTTGTGTCATAAGACACACATGTCTAATATGCAACAAGCTCATGTTGATGTTGTCATACCTTTGATTGAATTGCCATTTTTCCATCCAAAAAGCCATTCACATTCCATGCATGGATGTGTGATGCTATGTGGACATGTTTTGTTATGCAAAGTGCTCACAATGGAGACTGAATAAAGATATCAAAGGGGATTTAAAAACCTTAAAATGTAACATTTATAAAGTTGAACTTTATATATTCTTTTCATGTGTACAACTGATTTGTGTGGACCAAACAACCGATCATTTTTTGCAATCTTACTTGTTCCACTTAAGGTAGGTATACGTGGTGGAATTGTTTCTAATCGTACCACTTGCATGTTTTTTTATTGTTACAATGATTGTTCCAGGTACTTCTAATGTTTGTTGGCATTGCCTACCAAGGGAAGGATATTGTGGTTAGATTCATTATATAGTATAGCAGCTTAAGGGATTTTGGCTCCTAGGCAATAGGCCTATTTTTAGATGAGGATTTTTTAAAAATGATGTTTTGGCTTGTGCTGAAACTTGAGATCAGTTATAGAGTTATAATATCTTGAAGGATTTTGGTTTCGTTTTTAGAGAATTTTTTGAAAATTATATTTTTTCATGGTGAAATATTTGAGTTTTCATACTTCATTTTTTGGCAAGGCCACAATATGACACACCCCTTATTCCATATGTAAAGAATATATTCCCCGTTCATTCTTAGGGGGCTTAAAACACCGAATCTGCCACACATGTTCTCAGGTGCCTTCCTGTACACAGAATGCCTGCTACTTCTCAAATCGGGCATTCTGCACCACAGGTCCGTAAAATCTAAAATTTGTTTACACAGAGGAATGCACTTCATGTCTCGGTCCGTCTGTGATTTTTGGGCCTAAAGTCTGGGGCTATTGCCCTTGACCTCATGCCCTCAAATTACAGCAGGCCTTTCACTCAGGACATTCCTCTGCACATAAAATTTATAGTCAAGTGCAATGACATTAGACTTACCATAATGTCATCCTGCATGCACCCTCTCTTTGGGCCTGCTTTCACCCCCTATCCCCTCTTTCAGTGGTATCCGCAAAGTAAGGAAATTTTATTAAATCTCAGTATGAAATGCTGAAACTTAGCATTTAATGCACAAGGTTCGAGAGTAACTATAATACGTGTACTCCTTGGAGCAAGTGAAAATATATGTAGCAACAGTGGAGGCGCTCAGGGAAAAGGAAAGACACGATGAAACTCAGTTTACCACCAAAATTGGTGGAAAAACTAGTTTGGGTCCCCATTATTTTTCTTTTAAAACTTTTCATTCCCAGTTAAGCATTTGATAGCCTATTATGCCAAAACTGGCTCGTCTCGCCCGTAATTGCGAGACTTCACGGATAACTAACACACACAAGGTTAAGATTTGCAACATAGGTCAATAGATCCTTGAGTCGGTTATAGTGTGATTAAGGGTTTTGGGTGTGTGGCAAAAACCTCATTGCATGTTGAAATAACATTAGGTCAATAAGTTTGATTTTTTATTGCTTCTATGCAAGTGGTGTTGATTCCAATTAAAAATTGATATGCGAGTAACATTATGTAATCACGTAATGTGTTGTGATGAACCAATTGGCATTTGAGGTGAAGAAATGAGAAGATGAAACAAAATCATGGTTTGTCTACATGTTTTTAAAAGAGTGGTGTCTATTTCCAATTCCCTAATGAAGAGTTTTAGAGGTAAATTTTCATTGGAAATTAACTACTATCATGAATTTGGTGTTTTTCTACCTTGCCTAGACATTTGGGCATACAAACGTAGTAGATAATAAAAGTTGGCAAATGTGTAGCAATGAGGTCAAATGACCTATATCAACATAAATGCACATATAGTGGGAGTAATGAGACCAAAATGTTTCTTAACTAAAGATGTGAAATGAAACCACAATATTGGAAGAAATCTACAATTGTTGAACATTAGACCCATGAAATTGAAACAAATCAAAGGTTATTTCATTGGATTAAAGGTCACATTTCACTTGCAACATGAATAAGCACATCTTATGTAAGAATGTTTTGAATGATGGGTTTGAGTATATAGCCATACTATAAAACAAAAACTTTTTAACATTAAGGTGTTCAAAGGAGATTATGAATTGGAACCATTTTTTCTTGCATACAATAGAGCATGTACAAAACTTTTTTGAGATAAAAATTGCAATTGTATTGGGTGGTTGAATGCAAGTAGTTGCATAAACACCTAAAAAAGTAGCAACTAAAGGATACCATGAACCAAATGATTTATTTTATTATTATGAAAACAAAAAAAATCCAAGGATTCTTATGCATACTCCTTTATAGTGGAAAGGATCTTATACCTATTGATATAGGTGTAAGATCTTTAAGGAGTAGGTGTAATATCCCTCTCTCTTAAGAAGTAAGCTTAAAATCTTCCCTCTTTTCTATTGAGCATATCCATAGGTATTTAAGGACCCCTCCACATACTAAGATATTTCTCCTTATGCATTACATATGGTGAATGGGACAAACAAGCATCCAGGCAATTGGACCAATCTTCACCTAATTTAAAAATCTTCACCCAAACCTTAGCAAATATTGAAAAATTCCTATTATCTCGAATTGTAAATTTATGTGTCCAATTCAGGTTTTTTTTAATATACCATAGTACCTTGGCAACTTCAACACTAATTATATTATTTTCAGAAAAAAAATCTTTCAAAGAAAAAAAAAACTTTGTGAAGGAAAAAAATGAATCTTCAGAAGTATTCTATTTTTGGAAATAAAAAATTTCAAAATTAATTAATTAATTAATTAATTTATTGACATGTCTTGAAGTCGTGACATGGATCAGTGGTGGGGAAAAAACAACACCATTGTGACGTAAATCAAGGGTGGGGAATACAAAATTGTGATGTGAATCAACGGTGAGGAATACAAATTGTGATATGAATCGAGGGGTGGAAATCCCTAGTTACGTTCTGGAACAAGGCCCCCTTATCACCCTCCTGATTGAGCGTATCTCAACCTGCTTTGTCTTGATGACACGTTACGAGCTGGAATAGGCCTAGAACTATTCTGTAATGCATAATCATGACACCTTTGAATTCCTCTCAATTGTGTCTAAAGATTTTTTCCTGGGATTGTTCAGACTTGAAACTGTGTCTTCGGATCCCTCAACTTTAATAATGTATTGCTAGCACTTGCCCCTCTTTGAAGATTATTATTTTAAAATGTGGGTGCAATTCGAATAAGAAAAGTGATGGGAAGAAGAGGTCAAAACATGGGACCCATGGGATCTGCACAACAAAAGAAGAAACAAACAAGGGATGTGTCACATTGCGGCCTTGCCATTTACATTAAATGAAGGAAGGTAGTTTGCTTTTGTTTTGTTTTGTAGTTATGAGATCCACCGAACGGGATGCTTCAGATCCTTCAGATCGTGTTCTTGGTGTCTTTGGAAAGCTCTCAAATAGGAGGGGTACATGAAAACCAGGAGGGGTTTGTGAGGTTTGGTTCCATGATGTTTGGACTTTTGGTCCAAAAGTTGTTGAATATTAAATGATTTTTTCACTGAAAATTGAATTAGATCGTAGCTGAAAATTTCAGAGGAATTGGAATGTGCCTCTGGTGTTTCTGGATAGATCTTGATGAGCAGGATTAATGAAATTTATTTGGTAAGATTTGGATTCAAAATGTGGGAGATATTGATTTTGAAGTGATTTCTGTCACTGAAAATTCAAATAAATTCCCCAAAAAAACCAGGTTTTGGAAGGAAAAATCAGTTGAGGACGTGGTAACACTTGGGCCAACGGCACAGGTCACACTAATTTACATTAAAATTTATCTTAAGGCAAAAAAAGAATTATGAAATTCAAATATTTCACTATGCAGAAATATAATCTTCAGAAAAAATCCTCTAAAAGAAACCAAAATCCTTCAAGATAACTCGATAACTGATCTCAAGTTTCAACACAAGCCAAAATATCATCTTTCAAAAATCCTCATATAAAAACAGGCCTACTAAGGGGCCAAAATCCCTTAAGCTACTATACTCTATAATGAATCTGAACACAATAATATCCTTGCCTTGGTAGGCAAGACCAAAAAAAGGAAGATTCAGCTACCAAATACCTTGTATTTTATTGTTGATTAAAAAAAGTGTCCTTACCTTTGCCTTAATGGCAGCAAACTAGGGCATCCTCTCTTCCCTCTTCTTTGACAAAAGAAAGAAATGAATAAATCCTGAGTTCTACCATAGAAGTATAATATAGGTACTCTCACTCTCGTTGAGAGCAAGCTCAAATATTTAAAAAGAATTTTTTTGGAGTAAAAAAAATTGGTTGTTTGGACTTTTTTTTAAAAAAATCCTTTAATTTTCTTCCACTTGAGAATTTAAAATTCCTTAATTTAAAATTTTGAAAAATATTTTAAAAAAATCCACATGTTTAATTATTTTATGGGAGAATTTGTTTTTTCAACAAATTTTGTGTCTCTTTCTTACAGAAAATTAGCAAAAAAAAAAAACCTTGGATTTTTATTTATTTATTTTCCTTCGAGCTTAAAATTTGACTACTTTTTCTCTCTTTTTTTAGGGGAAAAAATCGCAAATTTTGTAATATCAAAATTTAAATAGTATATATATATATATATATATATATATATATAAAACCCTGATGTGACCATGAAGATCAGTGTGAATAAGGTAGTTCAAAACAAACAAAAAAACGTATCTCTGGCCCCACTGGAAAAAAAAAAAACAAAGTTACCCCACCTAATGGGATTCCCTAATAGAAAAAGGGGAGAAAAAATGGATGAATAATATGTTACCACGTGGGAAGATATGCCCTTTCCCAAGTGTCCCTTCTTACCCGGGCCCCCCCACACCAGAACTCCCGAATGTCTGAGAAAACCCGGGCACCGGGATTTGCTCGCCGGGATTTGCACATCGGTGCAGTGTCATCATGTTCATCGGGGATAGTACCAGTGGACAGGGATGACGCAACCGTGCTGTCGCCTGCTACCCGCGTGGTTCGTTGTGCGGTTTCCCGCATCGTTCGCGGTCACGCTTTCCGGGATTTCGAAATACCTAGGATGTGTGTCCGTTATAAGGGCCTATAGTCGGGGCTGTCCGTGCATGTCGTAGGCCTTGGCATCTCAAGCAAGGTCCTTATTAGACCCATATCTAAGCCCCAAAATGTGTTTAAATACCCTTTAAGCAGTGCCATGGTGTTTTTTTAAAAAAAATTCTTTTGAAAAAATTCCCTGAAATTAAAAAATTATAAATTTTGTGATGTAGCCAAACTGGTGATCATCCATAAAGAATATTTAGCCAAATTTGGCTATAGAACAATTACGAAAGAAAAAAAGAGTCCTTTCATATTTTGTCTACCTGCTGAACCAGTTTTAGAATTTTGGCGATTTAGATTTTTTTTTTTTCCCCTTTGAAATCTGGAAAATTAGGGCCATTAACCCCTAAAAACATCAAGGTGGACAAATTTGGTCTGCTTTTGCAAACAACAATTCAATTGCAACCATTTACCTTTATCTTACACACCATAGCAAAGGGCGGGATAAGAAAAGGAAAGATAAATTTCATTCACCAATCAAGGTTCTTGATCAAATGGAGCTCTCGAGAGGCCAAGTGACAAATACCCTCAACTTGGAGGTAGCGACTTTTACATAGGAGCAATATATGCTACCCCAAAGTCCGATACCATAGTATCTTGGTAGCCTCAACATTAAATATTATATTATTTGTAGAGATGTTGAAATTTTCACCCCAAAAAAAAAAAAAAAATCAAACAAATTTTTTTTTTTAAAAAAAATATAAAAAAATTTAAAATATTTTTCAAATTATAAAAAATTAAAATAAAT
>Ga0116227_10004469_pt1 | contig 30354 bp, 28 predicted proteins | sample S1TSphgellanicum_FD_89693 | JGI IMG/M metagenome (GOLD analysis project Ga0116227, IMG submission 89693) | Host-associated microbial communities from peat moss isolated from Minnesota, USA - S1T2_Fb - Sphagnum magellanicum MG | ecosystem: Host-associated > Plants > Peat moss > Unclassified... | reverse complement strand
ATAACCGGCCCTTTTGGGGGTTCAAAAATCCCCCCCCAACCCCAAAAAACCCCAAGTGGGGGCCAAACCCCCCCCCCCCCCCCAACAAATGAAGATGATGGCAATGTGGGTGGTTTTAACTTCACCCCCTACCTAGTAAACCCATTGGTACCCTTCAAAGTATCCCTTATTATGGAATAATGTGTCACCTTCATGGTGAACCTTAACCCTAAATTGTGGGTAACCAAATTCTAACCTTAAACTAGGATGTTGAATTTGTGGGTTGAACCAAACCTTAATCTAAAACAACACTTGCATTCACAAAAACATTTCATGGGGCCAACAAAACTTGAACATGTTGTGAACACATCAAATGGTAAATTGTGTCCTAAGAATTCATCACATAATGACAAATTATTCATGTGGTACTTAAAATTTATGTCCCAAGATGTCATCACAAAATTACAAGCCCAACCAAGCCTAATATTTTCCACAAACAAAACTAAAAACATAGGTGCGACCCCAAACAACACAAAATGGGAATGAAATTTTCATACAACACACATCTCCACTCTTTTAATTTTACTTGAAAGTTACAACATGAATCCAAAATCCTCCACGTCCATTGATGGTGCAACATTTCACCACATGTAGGTCACAAGAAGGGGTGTTTATCAACAAAGTGAACACTTCACTACAAATTAGTTGAAAATCAACACACAATACCTTCCACACCTTGTAAAAAATCTTGTTTCCAAAAATGATGTAATTTTGCACACATGTAGATTTCCTGTTTGGAAACTCAATAATATTGACAACATTGTAATTTCAATTTGTATGCCAAAGATATAGAATTTGGGAAAAAAATTGCCAATTAATTCCAAAATTAATTTTGAAATCAATTAATTTTTATTTTGTTGTCCCATCACAAGGCAACATTGTTTGAAATCTATTTGATTTTAAAAGTTGAATTGTCCAATGTATGGTTATTAATGAGTGTTCATACTTAGCCTACCCACATGCTAACCAACCCCCATGTTCGACTACCAATTTGGATGAAAAATGGATGGATGTAATATCCAATTATGGACGAAAGGTGGCCTTCATGTATGAAAAATCCTTTACAAAATTTTAATTAAAAAAATCTGAGATTTAAAAAAAAAAAAAAAACCATACCACGTGGCAGGTTCAGATTGGTGTCAAATTATCTAATCTGAACATCAAGTTCATAATTTTTTTTAAAACAAAAAATAAAAAGGGGAGGTTTGAATGCATCTCACACCCCCCTTATCCCAGGGCTTTTACAAGCCTTGCAAACTTCCATTCTTGTTGAGCCTACCAAAGTCTCAACAAGCTCAAGAAAAGTTAGCAATGGTGAGCTCCAAGCTCCACCATTGTTCATTCCCCCCCCCCCCCCCCCTTTCTACAACAACTTAGAACCGGCATTGTTATTATTGTTGGCATGCACCCATGATAAAAATGATGACAACGAAGAGGAGGTGAGAAACACCCCCCTCCTCTTGAGCTGATATCAAAGAAAAAATTCAAGGGACTATGCCACCCCGCAATGTTGATGTCAACCAACTAAAGTTCAAGCTCCAACAAGAATGATGGTGGTGTCCTTGCCATTGCCACCCATTTGTGCTAACTTATTCCTTGTTGATGGACTCACAAAGAAAAAGGAAGAAAGAAAAAGTGAGAGAAATGGAGAGAAAGAAAAAAAGAACGAAAGAAAAAAATGAAATGATGGAGGGCCTTTAATTGGTGGCAATGCCTCCTTTAAAGTTTTTTTTCTTACAACTCTACCGCCTTTGCAACTCCCTCCACCCTTTGGGATACACAAAGGCACCACTGGGGTTCAAGTCCCTAATGAGTGATATAGCTATTAAACATGAAAAATTAACCACAACACTTGGTGCAAAACGAAACCCAAGCAAAAAGCTTCTAAATATCATAAAAAAATTTCCATGCAAAACACAAATTACAAGCCCATGCTTAACACAACAAATCTCATTGCAACACAAACAACTAGATCACTTCGAATGATTAAAAAGATGTACTCACTTGCAACACACAAACATATATGTCAAACCTTACAACAAACTTACATATAAATGTACCACAAAAAAATTGTACCAACACAAAACAAATCTTAGAGGCTCAAACCACTAAAAAGGATTTGACATCACAAGCACATGGATTTTATACCAAAGCCATGAAAAGTCTAAAATCCCATTCACATGATTCCAAGCTAATCTACCACAAAGCACAATTAATTAGACGAACCTAGTTTAGGCTAACCTAACTATAACATAATTAACTACTTAATAAAAAATTCCTGGCATAGAATTGAAGCTCCAACTGTCATCTGTTGGCTTATCCTGTAGAAACCAATTCACTCGTGATAGTCATCCTCTCTAACTCAAGAGTCATAATCATGTCACCTGAGGAAAAAGGCCAAGAACCCCTGGTCAAATACAGGGGGAATGAGAAGACTAACCTAAATAGTTACAATACTAGTGAGATTCTAGAATAATCCGGTTCAACCCCAATGAAAAGGGAGGCTCATTCCAAGGATGAGAAATCCTGTTGTTAATGGCAGCTAAACCTACTGGACGAATGGTGAGATGGAAGAGTCGATTGTTAGGGGATGAAGATCTTTAACATGGATGTCCTGCACAATTGTAAGCCGCTTGAGGACGAGGATCTAGAGCACCACGTGCTGATTCACTAAATAAGATTGGCTATGCAGCCAACAAAAAGGAGCTGCACCCCAGTGAGCCAAATTCCTCATGTTTAGTAGAGACCAAAACAATACAAATTCAAGGACAAGAAGTCCTTTACGTGAACACCTATAGGTAAATTCAGAGCTGTATTGTACTATCCAAAACTCTTAGTAGAAAACAAAGAGAACTCTGTGACCAAACCCATTCAGGAACCTGGCAAATCATGAAACTTATCAGTTCTGTTTGAATCTTCCTCACTGTCTCCTCTCACACAGCTGCAAGATAAAGATGCTCACATCCCCTATAATGTCATTGGGTATTCGTGTGTTTTTGATGTATGAGTCCAATTTATATAAGAAGATACAATTGCTTCAAACAGAAGTTCACCCAACCTTTTGAAACTGGGCATTGACAACAGTAAGCAACAAGGCCAACAAATACCTACCTGGGTAAAAAGCTAGAGAAGCAGCCCATATTGGACTTGATGCAGAATTGGAGCAAAAGCAAGCAGGCACTCATCCATGTGTATCAAGTATTTGCCCCAAAAAGTTCAGGCAAGATGTTTTTGATCTTGGAAAGCATTCAGCTCATTCAGCTTATTGATCAATCCATTAATAGAATTCATGAGCTCAAATTTGTCTGGTGAATTTGTGCAGATCTCATGTCGTCCATCCTTGATGATCATGCACTGTTGCAAATGTTTTTGTGCAATTTTTCTATTCTGTCAGAAATGCATGTAAAGACATGCACTGAATATCGTAGTGCAGTTTGAGGGCATGTTACAGGCTGAATTTTTTGAAATGCCCGTTTTCATTTTTATTTTATTTTTTTCCGGTGATAACCAGCAGGTATTTATGCCCGGCAAAGCCCTCGGCCTCACAATTGCCTGCCCACAGTCTCCAGCTTTACCCTACAAATACTGGACATGAATACAAAATACCTACACAAGTATTTTCTTTTTCTCTGTCCCCATTTCTTTTTCACACGTCTTCTTTTTGGGTAGGGTTGATAACCAGGAAGGTTCGTAGGTAGCACAAGGTCTAGAAAGTACAGCTACAAGGTATGGCGCGACCTACGACTTTAGTTAGCAAAGCTGGGTTGCGTGGTGGTCCAGCGGTATACCTCCGTCTCTCTCCTCTCACCGGGTCCTCGTGCGCCCTGCTCTCTTCTTTTTGCGCTACTTCGCCCTTGCATCCCTTCTGCAAGATAAGGGCGCTCTTTGATACCTACCTTCTTCACGAGGCTGGACTAATAAGCAACGCGGAGAGATGCAGGATTCCTTCTTTACGCCGTCCCAAGCAGGCGGGAGATGGATGGATGGCCGGAGCGATGGAGAAGTCGAGGAGAAGGTGGAGCAGCAAGTGCGGAAGCTGGAACTGGAAGCGTATGCTGCCGTAGTGCGGGCATTCGGAGCGCAATCGGAGGTACTCACGTGGGCCAAGGAACGGCTGATGTCGGATCTGCGTAAGGAGCTGCGGGTAACGGAGGAGCAGCACCGGCTGATTGTTTGCGAGGTAGATGACGCGCTTCGGGAGTATCGTCCTAGTAGCAGGATTCTGGCCAGTTCCGCAGTCGCCGACGGAAATGTAAACGGTTCACAGTCGCGGAAGAAGCAGAAGCCCGAGCCGGTAGAGAGTACTTTTGTGGAATCAGCAGGAGCGGGTGGCGGGATGCAAAGCGCGTCAAAGCGTGGTGCCGGAGCTCAGAGAGTCAAGAAATCTGCAACCCCAAAGCCCGTCGCTCAGCCTGGGGTAGGGTTTGACGTCCCAGTAGATAATTGGTTAGGGCGCAGGGTGAAGACACGATGGCCGGAGGACAGATGCTTTTATGAGGCTGTCATCACTCGATACGATCGCGAGAGGGGCATGCACGCACTGGTGTACGACATGGACACTCCGGACGAGACTTGGGAGTGGGTAAACCTCAAGGATATGAACAAGAATGACTTGCTATGGGTGGATGCGCCTAGGGTGCCGTTGGCTGGCAAGAGAGTCCCACCGGAGGAAGGAGCAGGGATGGGCAGAGACAGTGTGTCCCAGGGCATGAAGTGGCAGGAGACCGCAGGTGGGGTTCTATCAGCCCTTCTGGGTAAGCAAAAGAATGGTCAAAGAGGTCAGCAAGCCATATCTAGCCCGCAGCAACAAGCTAGACCTTGGGCCAGCAGTGTGCCACATCTTGACATTGCTGTCGCTTCAAGGAAAGGATCTAACAGCGTCGTGATTCCGGATTTTGCTCCTTTCATGAAGGAGGCTGATGCACTTGACCAAGAGGAGAGCATGGAGAAATTGGAGCACATCAAGAAAATGGCAAGTGAGCATGAGGTGATCCTTCGCAGAGCTTTGGCAGATGTTGGTGAGTCTGAGGATGATAGTGATAACTAATTCTTTTTTGACATTGTATTAAGGTGTTTTGGCCCCTAAATACAGTGGCAGAATTTCTTAAGGCAAGTCCAGCCAGTGCAAAGTCTTATGTTTTACAAGTAACTCAGAGGGCTTCCCTCCCAGTTCATTTTAGGTTTGTCAACAATCTGGGGTGGATGAACAAACTCTGGTCTTTTTCCACAAATCCTTTCACATTTCTTTTTCAATGTGCTTGGTTTTTGTTGCAGAGGACTACTTTGCATTGTATAACAGAATCCCAAATTACAGGCACACAACTCTAATTCATCACTTTACTGCTGGCAAGTTTGCAGGACTCTTTTTATGTTTTGTTGTGGCACAAGTTGACTAGGTTTCAAGGGTCCATGAACTGTACACTATTAGGAGACTTCCAAACCAGCCAGATGAGTACATCATCATATCTTCTGGATGTGTTACTGATTGTTTCATTGTAAATTAAGGAGAAGTGCATATTGCATATTACAGTAACACTATCCCATATCCATCAAAAAGGTGTATGGAGAATCACTAGACTCTTGTGGTTGCGAACAAATCATACAACTATTTAGGGTTTTTCAGATTTCACCACTCAATACAAATAGGTTTCAAGTCATCTTGATCCTTTCACTCTCCATGAATGGATTTGTAGTAAGCAGTCAAGCATAGGATATCGGTTGAAGGGTGACTCCTAGCGGGATTGTCTTGCAACTTGTGTAGTCCAGAGATGCATCAGATGTGGAAGTATACTGGTTTTTGCTGTGGACAATTGTGAGCTGTGTAAGGAGTTGAGCACTGCAGATCTTTCTCTGAACTCATGGTTGAGAAAAGACATTACTCATTTGTGTCTCTGAAGATAGATGTGCTCCTTTTCTCTGGTTATTGTGGTGGAAACCTCTCTTCCAGGATATTACTAATAGTTAACATTCATGGTGTCTAGTAGCAATAGTGCTCTCATTAACGCCAATATTGCTCATTTTAACACACTCCTTTTCCTTCTCAGCTTCCTAGGCAGTGAAATCCTATTCAGTCTTCTCCTGGCAATATGTTCTGCTGTCTCTTGTAACATAAACTCTTGCTGACTGTTGAATGCACCTCTTTCCAACTCCAATCTTTGGGAGTGAGACCATTCTTATGATTCCATGCCAACAACCACATTTGGAGAACAGGTGAGCTTTGACAACAGTTCGAACCATGACAACCTCTTTTCTCAAACTCATGTCAGAGACTTCCAATCTGGCACATGGTTCATGAAGATATTGGTGGAGCATTTGTTTATGTGCAGCTTCAAACTTAAAAGCTCTGCTGGAGGGCAACCTAGAATTGTGGATATTCATAGAACCACACCCTATGAGAGCTAGTGCTTAGTTGCTTAATTCACAAGTTGTGTCGTTTCTTGTTCTGCACTTTCTTTGGCAAGCTTTCTGAGCAGGTCTGGAGCACCATGTTCACATGAGTATTTTAACTTGACATTAACTCAGATCAACTTAACCTTGCTTTGAAAAGATGGGGACAAGATGAAGAAACGACAGAAACAGATGAGCATTACAAGTGCATGGTTGGTCATTTGAAGAGTTACTGCTAATTCCATATCCAGCATTGTTACAAAAGTTTATAGTCCCATTAGTGTCCCTCCAAAGGATACTTCTACATACTAGGAGAACATGTTAATTCATATGATGCTACTCCCCAATATTGTGAACACTCTAAAGCTAGGCACATGTTGTTGCTCATATTTACATGAACTCCCACACCCACTTCTCAGACCATTCCACCCTAAGAAGCCAATTCAGGCATTGTCACTCCTAGTTGCCTGCTCCAGTGGTGAAAAAATGAACTCAGAAGATCTAACTTGACCACAAATGCACAGATAGTACCTTGATTCTAAAGTCATGCTTGCACAGTTTCTGTGCTGTCATGTCCAGTGGACTGAACAATGGAAAGGAGACCCTAACCATTAGAGAGCAACACAGAGATTCCATGAAAGTGCCATGGAAAACCCAATCAAAGTAGTAACAATGCTGGCAACTGAGATGGATTGCTTGCTCAAATTGTTAGCAGCCTTCCCTTGAATGGTATACAGACCTGGTTCCCAACAGATGGCATGAAGAACTCTGAGGAAAGAAGGCTGAAAAACCATGGGTCCTAACCCTATCCAGAGCTTTGAGAAGAATGCTCCAGTCTATTTGGAAGGATCATGTCAAGAACAAATGGACATCAATGGCACAAAGAAATTGCTGCCCAGTGTCATAAAGCTGGAAACGGAAGATCAGGCTCCCACTTCATGAGTGTGGAAGTAGGTTTCAAAAGCGGCGGTGGTTACTGGCCCACTGTCATACCAAACCCAAACTTATAGTCCTTCTTCCAATGGTCAATCTGCCAGTGGACAACAGTGCAATACTGCAGCTGATGAGCTCATGTCCCCAAACCAGGTAAAAATCAAAGTGCAAAAGCAATCCCATTGTTCAGCATCTAAAAAAGGTGAGAGGATCCCTGTCTGAAGATATTCCAGTGATCTGTTTGCGTTTAAGTTGCATGCATCAAAGGTGATTTCATTTGACCTACTAGAGAAGGAGGTTGCAGAATCTGTCAGGAAATTTCAAAACTCTTGTTTGCAGAAATGACTGGAATGAAGACAGCATAAGCTGGGGAAAGGTAAACAAAGATGTAGAACTGACCTCTGCAGAGAGCAAAAAATTGACACCAACATTCAGCCTTTCTTCCAGGTAGGCTGCAATGCACCCATTTGTATCTAACCTTCCTCTCAATCGGCACTGCCAAATGGTAGAAGCCTCACAATCAGCCAAAAACCTCAACAAGTCGATGTGACTCTACTTACAATTTTTATAAGCTGTGGTTTGCTGTAGGCACTGTCAAAAAGAGTGTGGGCTTCTAGGTAGCATGTACAATAATCAAATTGCCTCACTCAACTGCAGATTAGGAGCACTAGAATGCACAGGACTGAAGGCCCTGACATTTAGTTGGCTAAACATCACTCATTAATGCACAAGGTAACAAGAGAAAAGTTACCTGTTGAAGCAGATAGTCATAACCTAAACTGGTCACTACCTCCTTGGTTTTCCAGTTGTACACAAAATCCGACGCTAATGATACCTGTTATGCCACAATGAACACAACCCATTCTATGAAAAAAACTCAGAACATGTTCATTAATGTGCCAACTCAGTTTTTTTAGGACTAGTCTCCAGATTCATATTTTGGTAGATACTGCTTTATTGCTCAATGGATTCAGAGAATGTTATTTGGAAGCTCAAAAGCAGTACTGAAATGTGAGAAGCACTACCTTGTCAGAAACTTTGTGCACATATGTCATGCCTATGGTGCCTCCACTTTTAAACTGTGCTGTTGCTACCTACAACAACCTCTGACCTGATCAGTCCACAAACTAAAAATGTATCTGGCCTTCCCAATATGAACCTGCAGGTTGTGAAATTTAGCTGATCAAATATATCACATAATCTGCAGCCAAAACTGATGGTATTCCCTTCATTCATCCTCTGTTTTTTGTTTGCAAATCATGTACTGACAGGGTTATTTTTTTATCTTCTCTTCAAATCATCTACACTACTGAATTTGGTGGAACAGGGATCTTGACACTTGCCATAGCTCATTCTGCCTTCCTTGATTTGACATTTTAAGGCTTGTGCAGAACCCAACATAACATTCTCTAGAAACTTAACATGTGCTGGAGCACATAATAAATCCTGTGTGCAGAATATTCTACCCACACAAAACTCTCTTGCTGAAAATAGTTCATAGTAAGAGACCGTGAGAGAACAAGTAATAATGCATTTCTGGCATGCATACCACTTTCTCAGTGTTGTAGCGAGCAGCAAAGCCAATGCCTGACTTCCGATGATGGCCCAACCAATACCCTTCACCTCCAAGAGCCAAATTGTTGGTCACACTCTGTGTCATCAACCTTTCTCTCTATGTGAGTGTCCTCCCATCCACAACTCAGGGTATTATTGCTCAGGTTCAGTAGGAAAACAACAACACCCCCATTTCAATTGTGTTGGTCTCTAGAGTTGACAGACATTCAATATCCCAGTTCCCACATCACCAAAAAGTATGTTCCCACAGTGGAAAACTGAGTAGACATGGATGGGTAAACTCCTTTTACAGTCCAAAAGGTTTTATATCTTTCACTCTGGACCATCAAGGATTAAGACTCACTACTGTCAAGTACAAATTGCATCACCCAACAGACCATGACACCCAAAATGAGAAAGAGATGTGAGGCTTACAAACCTGCATGTAGTTCACTCCGTAGAAAGCATTGTTTCCCATTTGCAATTGGGCCCAATAATCATTTCCCTGCTCACCTCCACATTAACCATAACCAGAAGAATCATTTCCTGGGATTCTTAATTAGTCCATGAATAAGAAGAACAGGAAGGCTGGTATGACATGACCAGAAGAAGGTGCCTAAACAGGACCTAGATTGCAAGCCCTGCAACAAGATCTATTACAAAGATGAGACAATGTGGTCCCAGAGTTCATAAGTGTGTGGGAGATGCAGTAGAGTAGGGCAGATGACCATGAAAGCTTCTCTGGGCAGGATGAATGATTTGCAGCCATCAAGAAATGACAAGAAGCTAATTGTTTGTATCACATACTCATCAGATAGAGAGAAGAGTGGAGAGTGAAGAGACACTACTTGTTTATATGAAACAGAGTTGGAGAAAGGAATGAGCAGAAAGACATACCCTGTAATCAAAGTGGAACATGCCAAGTGAAAAATGAGGCTCATTTGTGATCTGCCCCATATCCATCATAACCCCCAACCCTGAAGATCAGAAACCCTAACAAGAGGAGAAGAGAGAGTGTATCGTGAGGAGGGCTACCTACCCTTCAACCAAAATAGAACTTTTGAAGAAATGAGGCCTGCTTGTGAGCTGCACCATTGTTGCCACCATCATGAACCCCTTGAAGAAAGTAAAAACCATGAAAGATCATGTATAAAGTGACTGCAAAGACTACAAGGGTCATAGAGGGTAATGATATGCAGCTTGGCAAGAGGACTGTATAGTGCAGCTGTCTGTCATGGAGGGAGAATGTAAAGGGGAACATTGATGCCCACAAATACTGAAACACACCTGGGCATTGATTTTGAAAGAGAATCGGTCATTGACATCATACTTTATTCGAGCACTCATGCGCCCATCAGTTAAGATACGTCCAATCAACATAACCATTTGTGTCTTGCCCTGAGCATTGCACAGCACAATGTTATACAACAGTGATAACATTTCTAACATTTGTGGAAGGTGATGTGTGCAGGTGAGAAGCTCAGGAATATGAGGCAGCTAATAGAGTGAAGCAAAGGAGGAGACAGTTCGGACCCTCACCATTGGGTCCATAAGGTTTGCACCAAACTCATAATGGGAAACAGGTACTTTGATATTTGACTGTGTTGGATGCGGCACAGAGCCCATAAATATACTGCACCCACCACAGACCCTTTTTTCTTGTCAGTTCCTGCTTTCTGATCAAACTTCTACCACTCCACAAGTTAAATTGTTTTCTTATGTTGTAGTTGTTTCAATCCCTCGACAAACTCCACAGATCTCGTCGGTGGAGGGCAGGGGGAATTTGCATGTATGGAAGGAATTAAGTTGTGTTGCCTGTTTGCATATTTTTGTTGGGTCATTTCCCTGCTTTGAGAATGTGGGAAGAGAGGTGCATGAAATCAAGAATTGAGAGCTTTGGTTATGTGAGGAAGGAGAGAGAGAGAGCATCCTGACCTATGGCTGAGAGAAAATTTTTGGTTGAGAGGCTTTGTGAAATCAAACCGCAGGCCTTCAAAGAGTTCTGGCTTGAGCGACACTACAATTCCGAAATACCCAAACCAGGGTTGTCAAGAGGCCGTCAGCTACCTAGAGCTTGATCTTCTAACTGTTTGGTTTTGTCCAATCAGCTAATGATGCATTCTTTGCCCTACTACTACTGTATGGAATTTCAAATATGCAGAGAAGAGACATTGTGGAAGAGAAGGATATGTGTGTAAATTTTGTAGTTGTAGCAACTTACTGATAGCTTCCCGTGTGATATCTTCGAATTTGGTTGGGCATGGCAGGTTGATCCAGTCCTCTGTCTCAGTCCCTCTTTTGTCATCATGAGAGGAGGAGGAGGATGCATAGCTCACAGCTCCTCCCATTTTTGGTATTGGGTCGTCTCCGAAACCAAGCTTTTCAGCCAAGAAGGAGCCAAGGCGTCCCGATGCCACTTTGATCAATTCCGTGCTCAAGTCAAGTTCTCCAGTTTGGTTTACTTACGAGTCGTCGATTCTCCACACGGTCGTCGTGGTCGTGAGGTACAACGAATTACAGGTTCTGTGACAGCAACGCGCGAATAACAAAAGCAAACACTGCAGCAACTCCCGCCCTGAAACCCAAATCCCCACCATTCTTCTGTCTTTCAATGCCCGCCAACTTCAGCCATCCGTCTGCTCTCTAGTCCTCTTGAATCGGGTTCCCACCGTCCCCCCATAACCCACCTTGTCGACCTTCAGCCCTCTCGAGAGAGAGTTTCTTCCGAGAATTCCTGTGAGGAAACAAAAAAACACGCAGAATCTTCCAACTCCCTAATCCTGAATTCTTCTTGCTAATCGAGAACCGCAACTGTCTGTCGACTACCACAAGCGAGAGGCTACAGACTCTAAAAACTCCATCTAACACGCGTCTCCAAAATCCACGCCAAAATGGATCAGAAATTCAAAACTCCGCAGTAATGCAGCGACCTTAACCCAAGTAACAATACAGCACGACATGAATGTATGTTTGTTAAACCCCAACAACATTCTGCTGCCACTCTTGGTTCACAATCCTCCTCCTCCTCCTCCTTCTCTTGCTAATGCTCCTGGGAACAGCAGCAGCAGGAGCAAACACCACCACGACCAACGCCATAATGTGCATGCACGAATGCAGCAGCAGACTTGCAACAAAAAAAACACACACACACACACAAACCCACCCACCTAGCCCAAAAAGAAACAAAATAAAAGTTGGTATGATCAAGATTGATTAGATGAAGATGATTATTGCCAAGGGGAAGAACAAACAAGCAAACGACAGTCCGGAATTCGAAGAGATGGCACACAAATTGCGGAGATGGCAAAGAAGACGAAGAAGAGAGACGGTGAGATTCAGAAAAAGAGAGGAGGGGACGGGGCATGTTTGGTAACTGAAGCGGTTTTCATTTGTTTTCCCCCTTCTTTTACTAGGTAGCCATCATGATCCTTGGCAGTGGTGTTTTTTTCTTTTGGTGGCGAATTTTCACACGCTAGGATTTTTTTTATAAGAGGCAGTAAGGCCTTAGGTCCAAGGCATTAAGGGCTCTGTGCAAGGCCGGAACCGAGTATGGACCCACTTCTGGTAATGCTCAATCGAGGGCCTTACTGGACGTAAAGCTAACAAATTAGAAGGCAGGAACTGAGCATGGGCCCACTTCTGGTAATGCCCTCAACCAAGGGCCTTAATGCTAACAAATGAGGAGGCCCAAACCAAGCCTGGGCCCACTTCTGGGAATGGCCTCAACCAAGGGCCTTACTGTACTAAGCACAATGCTAACAAATGAGGAGGCCGGAACTGAGCATGGCCCCACTTCTGGTAACACCCTTGACCGAGGGGCCTTACTGGACGCAAAGCACAATGCTAACAAATGAGAAGGCACTAAGAAAATGGGAGATACCTCCCAAAAATCAAAACGCCCTACAAAGAAACGGAAGGTACTGATGTTGACTAAATGCCAGATTTCGCATTAGGAGGTGCCCTCCAATCACAATAACGAATTTTCCAGAGTAGCTTTATGGCCTTGTGAAGGGCCCTAAGGAATCTGGCCATAGGATTTTAATAAAATCACAAAAAAAACAACTATGTATGCTAGAGATTAAGGCCCTACAAAAAATGCCCTAAGGAATTTGGCCATAAGATTTTGATAAAATTGCAAAAAATGGGATGGGCCAGTATTCTTGGGGTGAACTGTCACATGGCTTGACTGAGTTGCAAGAGGATGTCATTGCTGACAACATTGAGAGCTTGGACGTAGAGATCATCAACAGGATACAAACAAGATTCTGTGTGCTGGTTGTTGCAGTAGGATCAGATTTTATGAACATTAAAGTTAATGCAAAATGGAGCAAACCTAAACAAAAATGGGGACGACCTGAAGCAAATAGGAGGAGCAAGAGCAAGTTGCACTTACATGTGATCTTTTTCACACCTCAAGAGGTGTAGAAGCCCTTAATCAAGTCTGTTTTTATGTTCAAATTTCAAATTTGTAGAGGTGAGAGGTTGTGTTGCTTGTTTGTTTTTAGTCTTTGAACCCAACATTTGTGAAAGAAGCCTTAGATCAAGTCTAGTTCTATTCCACTGTGTCTTTGTTTTGCACTTAGATATGGTACCTTTCAAACATCTTCCGAACTTCAAGGTCCATCTTTTTTTTCTATGTCTAAACTACATGAGTCTTCTTCAACCGATGCAAAGGGGAGCAAGCAACATTGACTGTGCATCCATGCCTATGTCAAATGCACAAAGTGTCACCTAAAAATGGTATGTTGCCAAAAAGTGTACCAATGCCTCTATCTGATGTAGATCTCTTTTCAAAGAGAACCAAAAACTTATGACAAAAATGGCACTCAATCCTAACGTCATTGATGAAAATCTTACAAAAGTCAATGTCAAATGTATGAACCAAATAAAAGAAAATGAAATGTGAATGAGAGTTGAATAGGGTTTTGTAGGATCTTTGGGATGCAAGATTTTGTTGGTCATAACTTGTTTATGGAGGGGACAAGAAGATGAAAATGATGAAATGTAAGGTGTGTTTTATTGGTATCTAGAGCCAAAATTGTGAAACATTCTAAGTTGAAAAAGTGCAATGTCACAAGATTTATCTTTGTTGTTGGTCAACTTTTTGTGTGTCCTAAAAATGCATATGACGGAAATGAGAAGTTGTTTACAATTTGACATTGCAATAGTGTCAATGTGAAACCCTGTGGTTCATTCCTTCTCATCCACATTGGGTTATTCCATACAAATGAGTCAACACACCAAATCACGCATGCGCCCACATCTAAAAATGCACGAGACTTAGAAAAATTCAAAAATGTTAATAAGTTATTTGAAAAAATCCAATAATATTGATCACAACTAAAGGTAGTATCTTGTTACGGCATATTTCACATGATTGACATCTTAGATCCAATATGTCATTCACCAAGCATGTGCATTACTACAAAAAATGGGTTTATTTTGTTAACCCAATTCAATGAAAGCTTTAAAAATGAACTAAATCACGATACCTTTGTTCCAATTTATTTCAAATGAAAGTTGAACCATTATATAATTGTCATGTTCACTTGTACTTGAAGTATTTCAATTAAAATTATTATTAAATAAAATTTTATAATTAACCATTAATTGATCTATTTCATTTTTCAATATGTGGATTTATTTATTATTTATTATAACCTTTTAATGTATCAATTAACTACAATATGACATATTTCATGATTTTTTAAATCAAATTACATTTAATTAAGTAAGATTTTTGTACATTCAATTTGGACAAAATGCTATATTTTATTTTGAACCTTCATTTGATAAAATGTTATGATTTTATTTTTTTAAACAAATCAAAATGAAAATCCAATCTTCGTAATGTTAAATCAAATAATTAATTTTAATATACAAACTAATGTGTTATGTATGTAATATCATAGATTATATTAATTTTATTATTCAAAAATTATATATATAAGGAAAATATAATTCATTAAATTTCATTTATGTGTTAATTAAAATATTTTTAAAAATAAAAAATCATATTTTTACCTTCTATATATTTTTATATTTATTAATTTATGGAAAAAATCATCAAAAAAAACTTGGAAAAAATGTTATTTTTTATATTAATTTTCATTTGAAAAAAACATTCAAAATGCATATGTGACACTTAGGTTGGACTAAAATTAAATAAGGTGGCACTTGGGCTTAAACCTCCTTGTACCTATTTAAACCTTAACATAAGTAACCTAAAGACTTAATATTTATTAACCTACCAACTAATGTAATGTATGTGGCACATAGGTTGGGCTAAAACTAAAGAAGGTGGCACCTAGGCTTAGACCACCTTATACTTATCTAAACCTTAACATAGGTAGCTTAAAGATTTAATATCTACTAGCCTAATAATTAATGTAACGTATGTGGCACCTAGGTTGGATGTAAAGCTAAATAAGGTGACACCTAGGCTTAAATCACTTAACACTTGTCTAATACCTAGCGTAGATAACCTAGAGACTTAATAGTTAGTAGTAGCTAAAAAATACATATTCAATAGGTACCTATATTTCAATAATAATTAGTAGGTACCTAGAGTTAGGTACTAGATACCGAACTATGCACTTTTATACAGTTAATAATTAGTAGGTAGGTACTTAGTAGCTAACTAAATGTTAACCCTAATGGCTACCTACCTAATTAGTAGCTACCTACTAACTACCTATTAAAGACCTAGCTACCTAAACCCTAATACTCTAGGTACACATTAATTAAATACCTAACTACTGACTAGATAAATAGCTAAATAGGTATTAGATATTTAATAAGTATGTAGTATGGTACTTAGTAAATAGGTATCTAATAAGTAGGTAGGTATTTATTTATTAATATTTAATATGTACCTAATATAGGTATGACGTACTACTACAAATAGTCCTTAAAATAAACAACATTAATTATGTAACTATTATTTGATTAGTATGGAAGGTCTATTTGAAACAGCCAATCCTCCATAAGTGTGTAGGGTTGAAATATTGCCTTTTCATTCTACTTACCTGCTTGGAAAACATTCTCACATGTGAATTTGACCATGAATGTCCTTGGATTATGTAAATAGGTGGTGATTAAATAACCATCATGGCATGGAATTGGTAATTTCATACTTATAATTCAATTGATCTTCATAATATTTAAATTGGTCATAATTTTATTTGTAATCCCCATAGATAAACATTTGAAACATATATGTACCTTAGATTTCATCCATCCATCATCTTAATATGTCATCCAACTATAAATGATGCTCAATTGAAATAGTCATATGTTTGACTTATGAAGTTGTGACATTTCCCAATTAAAAGAATGATGCTTAATGATGTCACATTTAAATCAACCTTTCAAATAATAATCAACTTAGGAAGTTGACAATATTGTTACCTTAGTTGTAGGAGGTGGTCCCCTAGTTGAAAGTTGTTTCCAACTTCTAACAATCTCAATTGGTCATTCAACTCAATTGGTAACTCCAATTTTTAATAAAATGAAATAAAATAATCATAGTTGGAGGTGAAAACACATTACAATGACCCCCTTCAAGGTGTCTTAATGTATATTTTCCAAGGGTGTGCATATTTGAATGTATCCCACCTCAAACTTTTGAAAGAATTTCACAATTTTTTGCATATTATATTAGAATATAATTTAGGCAAGATATTAGACCATAGTTTGACTGTAGTGATAGTCAATCGTAGTTTGACCATGATCACAAGTTGCAACAAAGAGGTTAATTTCAACTATGTTGCAACTGGTGTAGCTTTAGCATTAAATGAACAACTACTTTGCAATTGGCATATGGCATTGATGCATACGATCATGCCACGTGTACGATCAAATGAAGGTCCATAACATTTGGAACTTTCAACTTGTTTGAAACTAAAAGTCAACTAAATTAGCTAGTTTTACAACTAAATTACAACTAAATGTGTCACTATGATTTCATTACATAACTACTACTTGTCCATTTTATTGGAATTAGAATGTTCAACTCATCTATAATTAGTTGTCAACTATATGGCAACTCATACTATTAAAAGATTTATAGATTGTGTAATTCATTGAAAATGTAAATGCAAGCTTTAAGTTGGATTGGAATGGTATATTAAAGTGTTTATGAGTATGTACATATACATATCATTGCTTATACATTTCAAACATTGCTAAACTAGATTATTAAATGTTTCATTGATACGAGCCAACTCCTTTGTTGAATTAATTAATTAAAATAATTCATTTTCATAAATATTTAAATAACTAAATTATAATCCTAAGTAAATATTTTATAAATATTAGAGTCTTATTTTTTGTGATTGATGTTCAATTGTTGTGTTAATAATATTTCATTACATTGGAATTCACAATATTATGTTAATATACATACATATCAAACCATAAAATTTCATGAAAGGTGAAAGCCCATTTTTGAATTGAAATCAAAAGCAATGTGTATATTTTATTAAACATTCAATATTGGTGTACATATGAATATGTTTTGTATACCTCAATATATTTTACTCAAATTCATGTCTATTATTCAATATTTTAGAATGAAGTATTTGTTATTAATTTTTTAATTATTAATTAATATGTAATATATTTAATTACCATGAACTAACTAATTAAACTAAATGATAAACTATTAATATGAATTCATTAATCAAATTTGATTAATTATTATTTAATTAATTTAGATAATAAATAATCAATTACTTAATATCAATAATTAATTATATAAATTTAACTAATTAATTCAAATAATTTTAAATAACAAATTTTGTTAATGTAGGTGAGTAATTATTGAATTATATTTGAATTCAGATCATCAATTATCAACATAATTAATTATATAATAGTTATTGAAATAATCAATCATCTAATATTTATTTTGATAATTAATTATTTGAATCAATCAACCAATTAATTATATTAATTAATTCATATAATCAATTTAGATAAGTAATTAACATATATTTAATTCAAATAATTAAATTCCAAATGATTATGTCAGATGATTAACTATAAATTTCAATTAAAAAATCAAAATCAAACAAAAAACATGTGGGAAAATGTTTTTTGTAGTTACAACTCAATTGCAATTAGGGTGCCATTAAAAGATTTAACCCATATGCTTTGTCTTCAATATATATTTCATTTCACAAACTATATAAAGGAAGTGTTTCCTTTTGCATTCTCACATTAAAATACATGTGTTATGTTGGGATGAATTCATAAAAGCTTAAACCTAAAGGCAAAACACATAACAAATTTAAAAACTTATGTGGCTATTTTTTAGTTCACTTATTCTCCTAATATTATACTTTCCTACCTACCTACTTGCCTACCTAAATAAATAGGTCCTATTTTTTTACCTACTTAAATAGTAAATAAATAGTTAGGTAAGTAGGTAAGTAAGTAGGTAGGTTGGAACTATATCAACTTACCTACCTATGGCTATGTACCGACCTAATTAGGTATATATATATATTTGTTTTCAAAATTCAATTAATAAGCCATGTGGCAACTTTTGATTGTGCCACGTGTCATAATCCAAAACCATCTAAAATGAATGATCATAATGGACAATGGATACCAATATTTCAAAAAAATCATGAAAAATCCTCATAGTGCCACGTGTTAAATTTTGATGGATGGATGAAAAATGACATTAGCATGACATTATGATTATAATCATAAGGGAGTTGCATAGTAGTTGAAAAGGAGTTGTTGTGACAAAGTCGTAATTGAATTGTAATGAATTACACCATATATATTGTCTAATATCATTCACAATATATAAATACGATGAGTTGCACCACATATATTATCCAATATCATTCATAACATATAAATACGATGAGTTGCAAGTGTTCGATGCAACTCAAAAAAAGAGTTACAAGGCCAATTGCAAAACACCCTTTTTTCTCATAGTGAAATTGTTGTTTGGATTTGTGCTAAATTGTAATATAGATTACCTATGGTGGGATGGAGTTATTCCCATTGTGGTTGGGCAAAGGTTTTTAAGGGCATCACAGAATATCAAAACCATTGACTTCGATCCTCAAGTAACTTTCCAACCAACTTTTTATCTTGCTATGCATTGGTCTACATCAATAGTCCCAAAATTTTATATTTTAGTGTTGTTGCTACATATAATGAAAACTTACATATTCTTGAAATTGTAAGGTTTCCAAGAATCAATCCTCGATGATTTCTTCAAGGTTTTCCTTCTTGCAATTTGTTCATAGATTAATTGTCCTTCTAAAACGTTTAAACATTGTTGCATTTGTAGAAGTTTTTAAAAACTTGATGTCTTCATATTTTATCCAAATTTATACATGTACATACATAAATCAACATGGGAGATTTTGTTTATGTTTTGATAAACTTTCTATGCTTGTTGGAAGTTGGACAAAAAAGGCTCAAGGTGGAACCTTGAATTTGAAAGATCTTTTCCAATGGTGGAAGAAGATGTTAAAAGAGGTAATTGATGCAAATATTTGTACACTTCCAAGCCTAGATTATATATGTGAACTTTGACCTCAATAACTTTTTCTAGTGTGTTGTTGCTACATCGAAGTGTACTAGAAAGAAAGAAAGAAAGTTTCGAGCTTTTCTTATTGCTTGCAATTTCTTTTTGTTTTTTGGTTAAGTTGATTCATTTTCTTAGAGGGGTTTTTTTTTTAACAATAGTTTAATGCTTGGTTTTGGGCTGGTCTAGGCAATTTGAATGAATTTTTTTTCACAAGAAATAACACAAGTGGAACTTGAGGTGTATGATCTAAGATTGACATGAGTTTTTGGGCTTGTTGGAGGATAGACAAAAATGTTTTGGCAAGAGCCTTAATTTTGAAAGAATTTGTTGTGGTAGGAGAAGATGCCATAATAAGTCAAGTAAATACAAACCTTATCATAGTTTTCCTAGGTATAGAAATGTAGTTCATGAAATGAAGTGGGGAGGATTATAATCTGAATGGTAATTTCTAACTTTCAAGTTGTTCACCATGGGATAATTCCTTGAAAAAAATAATTTTAGATGACAATATGCTAATGGAACTCTTGTGGTCATAATGGAGGTCAATTTGTGCTTGTCAATGCTTGTGATGTGAAAAGTTGGCATGTCATATATGTTGTTGATTAATTATATTTAATTATCATGTTGTTTATATTGTTGTTGATGTTGGCAAAGCACAAGGGTGTGTTTAATGTGTGTGTTATTTAGGGACCAAATCCGAGTGATATATTTTGATTTTTTTAATGTATGCAAATTTTTGCAAAGTGTATTTGGCATCTTCACAAGATTATTTCGATTGGTGCCAAACCTATATATGCAAGTAAATCTTTCAATTCTTTCTTTGGCAACTTATAGTTGAATGAAATTGGATGTTAATGAAACTAAATTATATATTATTTCAACCAATGGGCTACTTGGGCTATTTGCATGTTTCTATCAAGAGTAGTCATTAACTAAAACTATATTGGATGTTACTATACCATTGAACTTGTTAAAATTGAAGGTGACCATTACAAGTGGAAGGTTGTGCACAATTCAACAATTTTTAGGGACCCAAGTTGATGTTAATGTGCAAATCATGTAAAAAACCAAGTATTCAAGAACCTAACACCCACCTTTGCAATGTGATTCAAGAGTCTTGCATGTTATATTGGATAATCATGGGTGAAAGCACATTATGGTGGCCAAAAATTGTTGTCACAAATATTGTTTTTTGAAATTGTGTAAGTTTCAACGTCCACTAAGACAATATTGAAAGAGGTTTTCATAATATTCAAAATAAGCTAGTTCATTTGCCAAATAATGCAATTTTCAAAATAAACTACATTTTTTATTAATATTAAATGATTGAAAATATATATTTGTGAGAAATTAATGTCACGATATATGGCAAAATGCAAATTATACTTTTGAAATGATTCAAATAATTGCAAATCTTGATGAAGTATTTAGTCATATATTGAATATGGATTGATTGTACCATTTCAATTATAATTGAAAAGTTTGACTTATGTGATTTCACAAAAAAACATATGGACATTTTTTCATTCAAACGAACATAAGTGTGTTCAAAAATATATTTTTTATTGAAAAATTACTAGGTGTAGGCATGGTCAAGTAGATAATCATTGCTCCTTGCAAAATTTTCAAAATGTAGTTTTAAAGTAAAACTACTGTTATGAAATTTCAAACATTGTCCAAACTCCCAGTCTCCCACCAACTTAGGCCACCTATAGACTTTAGGGTTCCTAAGACCAACTACATTGAAGTAGTTGTAACAAGGTAGCCATCTTTTCTCTTAGTGCAATAATCAACATTGTGCTTGCATCTTCTCTTTTTCATGCCCATTTGCTTTAGATGTGTGTTTTGGAATCACATTTGGTATTTGTGAAAATCACAGGTGTTAAGTTTTTCCATAATTTTGTCAAGTTCATTTTCTTGTGTTTTTATGGTCTATTTTATTGTGCATTCAGTTTTTACTTTACAGGAGTTTTGAATCTTTGCTTTACTTCCAATTTGCACAAGTTAGTACAAATAATGGCTTTCATCAAGAATGAACCTCTGAATATCAAAATTGAAAATGCCAAAAAGGAGTTGTATTCAAGGAGAGAACGTCAAAGGGATTTAGAGAATGATAAAAGCCTTAGGTTGTTTGGAATGAACATTAGAAGATTTTTCAAGGAATTTGAATTTGGTGAATGCAGGTTGAGACCCTTGGTGGGATCTTGATTCTTCTATGCTCATTCATGAAGAGGTAGAAGTTGCATTTGGCGAGAGGGAACAAAATGGTTGGAAGGCAAGACCTAATGAACTAATCACTTGTTCAAATTGTGCAAGGCTTCAAAAACTCTATGAACTTATCTATGGTCATGCTCCCACCAACAATGACTATTCGGCATTTTTTTTGTGTGGTTGGTTGGTACAACGTAAGAACCATGAGGTAAATTGGGCCTACTATGCCTACGACACCATTCAAAAGCAAATGAGGTGAGCAAAATGACTAAGCTCTTCATCTCAAAAGAAGTTTTAGTGGAGGGTTTTCATTTCAAAGGACAGGAACTAAGTAGCAAAGTTACTTGGAAACTGACTTGACATTGTATGATGACGATTCTAAGGTGGGTACGAATTGTAAAGAGGTTTGTGTATTTCTTCTTCAACAAGTTGCATTGGTGAAAATGCTTTTGAAGGAGACTCAAAATCAACAATAGGATTGCCCTTCATGAATCTTTGCATTGGAGGAAAAGAATAAGCTTGCATCTGCCCAAGCTAATGACCATTTTACAACCCTCCATTACTTGAAGGATTTGTTGCAAGAAGCAAGCCAACCTTATAGATATGAAAAAACAAGTCGATCTAGATTAGATATAGGTTAAAAATTATTGGGCCAAATGTGAAGCCCTTAGTTTTGGTAATGATCTTGCCTCTTTAAACCAATACGAAACAACCTAGAACAAAAACAATAACAATGTTCTAAAAAATAGAATTCAAATGCTTTTATATTAATTTGGAGTAATGGGAACATTATACAAGAAACTTGTACCTAGCTTGTATTATTTTGCTCTACCATGTCTTGTGATGTGTTTGGCAACCCTTGTCTTGGTGGATACAAAGACTTTGTGAGCAACCGGTGTTTTGGTTTTCTTTTTCTTTTTAAGAGGGCTTTCAACAGTTTGATCATTAAAAAGTTCCTTATTTGACTTTCCTTTGCTTGATGAACCTATCAATTCCTCCTCCTCCTTTTCTTCCAAGTCTTCTTCAATACCTTTGGGGTCTTCCTAGCTAGCATTTTCTAACTCCAAGTTTTTTTTCACCCTTTTTTTTTCTATTTTTGGGCTTGGGGGCAATGTTGGGGTGGTTGTGCAAAGCCAACAACCCCATCATTTTGCACTTGCACATTCTTGAAGGGAGACGTTATAGTTCTATGTGCAATTGATGGTTTTATTGTAGTTGCTAGCTTGATGCTCCCAACATATGGACTAATGGTGTCAAATTTTGTAGGAGCTAGCCATTGATGATCACATTGAAGTGAAAAAGATACAAAAGTCCAAAGTGGATTTGCCACAACAAAACGTCAAATCAAAAGTGACTAAATGGGGAAACATGAAGTTCATAACTTGGATTGTTCAAGACCTCTATGGAGTTTATTCAAGGATCTTGAATTATTAATGAACTTTAGGGGGAAACAAGTCTACATGAAGTTTTAAAATTATTGAAGACAATTGCCACAAATTGAGAGTGAATAAATGGAGATACATGGAGTCAAAGAACTTATATAAACTTGTACGGATTATAATCAACAACTATGAATTATAAAAGGATTTGACCAAAATGTTTTAGGACTTATGTAGGCTTGTATGGACTACAATCAACAATTATGGACCATTAAATGACTTGACCAAAGTGTCAAAAAGTCTTGTTATAGACTTGTATGGCTTATAATCAGCAATTGTGAATTATGAAGGGACTTGATCAAAGTATTAAAGGATTGATATAGGCTTGTATGGACTATAATCAACAATTTTGGACTATTAAGGATGTGACCAAAGCAACAAAGGACTACTATAGGCTTGTATGGACTACAATCAACAATTCTGGACTACTAAGCTTGGATGTAACCAAAGTGTCAAGGACTATTATAGACTTATCTACATTATAATAAAAAATTCTAAATTATTGAAGGACTTGACCAAAGTATGCATGGACTATGCTTGATAACATCAAACTTTGAATGGACTCTTATGAACTTAAATTAACATTTGGTTTGCACCATGAAAGATGGGGAATTGTATTACACTTTTACAAACTTGAAGATATTTACTTGGATTTATAAGTGTTAGATTCAAAATTGTGCACTATGACAGTGAAAACATGTGCACAATGTGGTTTACACATGTAATATGTGAGTTTAAGCATTGTAGATGGACTGAACTATGGTAATGGTAGAATTAGCAGATGTGTCCAACCATTAAACAACATCAAACCTATAAATTGACCACAAAATGTAATGGAATTGTGTTATCCAAAGACAAAATGGACTATACATAGAAATAGAACCTCAGATTTAAATAGATGGATGACAAATTATAACATTTCAAAAGACTATAATAGCATTCAAAGTTAAGTAAGTTGATCACATACCTTTAAATTGACATGGTGGTCCTAAAAGAACTTGCATATTAGCCCAATCCTTCCATGACCCCATCACAAATTTAGCATGTAATGAATTAATAATGAGAATCATGCAAAGTTCATTCATTCATAGGTTTGTACATTTTTTGCACGAATATCATGCGTTGAAAACACGTTTGACACACGAATAAATGTGTTAATGGATGAAGTACGAACCTATGAATGAACAAATGTCACATGAATTTTGCATCTTTTAATAAATCTATGTTTCAAATGTGTCTTCAATGCACAATATTAGTGCACAAAATTGACAAATTATGATTTAACAAATTTTGCATGATTTTTATTACTAAATCATGAGATGCTAAGTTTGTGATGCCTAATGTCATCCAAATTCGGCATCTTGATTCTAGAAAGTATCTACCATTCTACATGCATGCATTTCATCCTCACAATATATACACTTCAAAAAATGTGAGAAATGAATAACTGCACATCGGGAGTGATAAACGTGTTTGCAGGAAGCAAATTTACAATCCCATGCAGGTGCAAAGCCCTTATTACAAAATGGACATGGCAAGAAGAGGAATTCAAAAGTAAAAATTGGAGAACCATGATCATCAACTAGAAAAGTGAATGGCAAAGGCGATGATGTGATTGTTGGACTAATAATCACAAAGGTGGATATTTGGAGGCAACAAAAATCTGCACTTTGCACTCTTGGTCGAAACCCTAGAAATGTTTTCCTCTATATTTCCAACAAATTTTTTAAGGACTTAAGCATAAGGCCATGGGCATCCAAATTCCGTTGAAAATTCTTTATTTCCACAAGTGCAAGTCCTGTGTCTTTTTCTTGAGATCGCAAATCCAAAAATTTCAAGTTTAAGGCTTTTATGTTTCTTCATAATTACAAAAGTTCACCATTTGCTCTTGCCAATAGCCCTTTCGAATCCTTAACTTGGTCTAAAATCCTTTGAAGTTCTACAATAGCATCATTTTCGGCTTTTGAAAGGGATGACAAAAGATCCTCCAATGCTAGCACATGATCTATCTTTAAAATAGTAATATGCTCCTGCCACTATATGATGCACGTTGCCAATTATAGCTCATGTGCATGATGACCTTGGTTGTTTGGTTAAGCCATGGCATTTGTTTGAATGTCGTCTTCATCTTCTCTGTTTAAGTTGACACCCTCATAATCACGAAAAATATTAGATTTCCCGCCTTTAGAAGTTTTCCCACCTTTTGATCTCTCTAAAAATTGTATCCTCCTAAGTTGATCATGAATTGTCCATTCGACAAACATAGCCTAGTTGATGTCTTGACCTTTTTTTTTATAAACAAAACCTCAAGCTTCCACCTTATTGATCATGCAGGTGTTTGGAACTTGCATTTTTTGATGTGCAATCATCCATAAGTTCTTGACCTTAACTATCAACATCTCATCATTTGACCATGAGTATCGATAACCATTCCTATTAATACTTGGCCCAAATAATGCTTCTACTTTACCCTCTTCAAAATCCTTACCAAGCTTTAGACATTTTAGTGATGAACCCTTACCACAAATGTGGTATTGTTCAACAAAAATTGATTTCAAGAAACAAGTTGTTTCTTATCAAAGATGATGACAGGTGTTGTGCCATAAAAAGGATCAACCCAAGAAGACGTGACTCCCTCTATTTTCACCTTCTTTTTGTAAAGGTTTGTACCCAAACTACCACCCAAACTTTTGGCAAGACTAGCATTTGCATGAAGAAAAATTAAACTACCATTACCATTTGCATTTTCATTAGTCAACATGGGAAAAGAATAAAATTAATTCAATAACCAACCTTAGAACCATATTGTCATGTGCATTTGTTTGCACTATGCAAAAGTTCACCATTTTAGGCGGTTTGATGATTGAGGTATGCAAGTGAGAAAAATGACCACGAGAACTATGCGTATGTCCAACACATACACCTAGATCAATGGTGAGGTTCATTAGAAAGTTTGGCGAAAACATAGCAAGAACATTTTGAATTTTCCCGTTAAATAACTTTGACCGATGGGAATGACTGAATTCATCTCATTTGTTGTCACATTGGCCCTATTACCTTAAAACCCCCCTAGTTTCATGCTCCCTATTGTTTAGTTTTTTTTTGGGACTACTAGGGACTATTTATCTATTGGTTTTGGTCCACCTTACCTTGCATCTACCTATCAACAATTTACTTGAAGGTAGTGGACATATTGGACCACTTGCGTTCAATCTCTTTTGGTTGCCAGTCTACACCCACATTAAACAATAAGGTTTTTACTTCCTTCCACTAATATGTTGTTGATTTGAAGACTTGTTTCACTTTCTTTTGTGTTGCTGCCAACTTCATGTGAACCTCTCAGTAAGCCTTCACCAATGCATTCATTTTTGGATCTAGCCACATTTTTGTTCTCTTCTTTTTTACACTTCCTTCTTTCTCAGATTTTTCCTTTCCAATCCCCACACCTCCTCCACCATTGCCTCCACATTATCCTTCCTCCATGTTCCTTGCCTAACCTTCTGTTCCCACCATTTGGTTTTTTAGTACGATACCTGGGAACCCAACCACTCTTCCAAATGAAAAAAACATAATCAAGGTGATGACATGGGAGTTACTAGTGGGGTCAATGTCTTATTTTGGAACTTTAGTTGGTTGTTCATTCCCTTGTGATTCATGCCACCGGTTTATGCCTTTTTGTTTTTTGTTATTGCATGTGTTATCATTATTACAAAAATAGGTTATTTTAATTAAAAAATCAAGTAAAAAAGGACCCCATTTGGATAGGTGTCAAAAAAACCATCATGTTAATCTAGACAAATCATTTTGGCCATGTCTTGTGTGATTACAAGTGGTTTTTTTGACTAGCATACTATTGGACCATTTGAATAGTCATTTTGATTGGTCATTTTGATTATAGGGTAGGGGACCATTTGACTGGTTGAATGTCTATCCAATTTTGTTTTAGGTTATTACCAATTTTTTTGTGTAAATACATCTAGGTAGATAGGTTGTAAATAAGTTTAAGTAGGTCATAAAAAGGCAAGTTAGTAAGTCGTAACCTAGCTTAATCTACCTAACCTAATTTAGTCTATCTAACTTTCATAACTTAATTTAACCTAACTTAACCTACCCACCCTAACCCTTTAAGCATGTATATAGATTACAAGTATTAGGAATTGAACCCCAAACCTTCACAATGATAAACCAAATCCTTACCAATGAATTACACCATCAAAAGTGTTCAACTTTTGTTAAATTTTTTATTTCACATGTTTATTTCACATCACTAAACATAGTGGTTAAATGTAGGTGACAACTAATGGTTAAATTAAATGGTTAAACTTAATGACTTAATGTAATGGCTTAAATTTAATGCTTAAACCTTGGCTAAACCTAATGATTAATGATTAAACCTAATTTATAAACCTAATGGCTAAACTTCATGGTTAAACTTTGACTAAACCTAGTGGCAAAATTTAATGGCTAAACATAATGACAAAACCTTGGTTAAACATAGTGACTAAACCTGATTTATAAACTTAATGGTCAAAATTTGGTAAAACCCAATGATTAAACATTAGTTAAACATTGGCTAAACTTAATTGATAAATTGAATGGCTAAACTTTGGTTAATCATAGTTGTTAAACTTTGGTTAAATTTAGTTGATAAACTCAATGGCTAAACTTTGGTTAAACCTAGTTGATAAACTCAATGGTTAAACTTCATGGCAAAATTTTTGCTAAACCTAGTGGTTGAACTTTGGCTAAACTTAATTGATTAATTCAATGGTTAAATTTTGGTTAAACATAGTTGATTAACTCAATGGTTAAACCTAGTGGCTAAATATAATGACTAAACCCTAATTAAACATAATAATTAAACCTAGTTGTTAAACATAATGGTTAAACTTCATGGTGAAACTTTGGCTAAAAATAATGGCTAAACATAATGACTAAATGTCGATTAAACATATGTAATGGTTAAATTTCATGGCTAAACTTGGACTAAACCTAATGGTTAAATATAATGACTAAACCTTGGTTAAACATAATGGCTAAACTTAATTAATAAACGTAATGGTTAAACTTCATAACTAACTTTGACTAAATTTTGATTAAACTTAATGGTTAAATTTAGTGGCTAAACATAATGATTAAATTTTGGTTAAACATAGTGATTAAACTTTGGCTAAACAAAATGGCTAAACTTAGGTTTAACTTAATGGTTAAATCTAATGGTTAAGCACAATGATTAAACCTTAGCTAAACATAGGCTAAATTTAATGATTAAATATAATTATTAAAACCTGGCTAAACATAATGGTTAAATATATAGATTAAACATAATGGTTAAACTTAAGTTAATCTTAATGGGTAAATTTAATGGTTTAACATAATGATTAAACCTAATGGTTAAATCTAATGGCTAAACATAATGGTTATATCTAACATTGTTACACCTAATGGTTAAATTTAGGTAAGTAAATGGGTGGGTATGATGTAGGTAATATGCATGTAGGTGGGTAGATAGGTGAAAAGGTATAAGTAGACAGGTAGGTAGGTAAGTAGTAGGTAGGTAGGTGGGTGGATATATAATAAGTAAGTAAATATTTAATCAAGTGAATAGGTGGGTGAATAGGTAAGAGATAAAATACATAGGGTAGTAGACCATGTCACATTTGATTAAAAATCATTGATCATCGTGACTAAATGTTCCATTTGACTGAGCATTGATCATTTTGTTTTTAAATCATTGACCATCTTGATTAAATGTTCAACTTGATTAAATATTATTGGTCATTTTGATTAAAATTATACAACTTGACTATATGCATTTAATCAAATTAACCATTATAGTCAAATTGATCAATTAAACAATACAAGTGTCATTCAAGCCCTTAAACCCTTAGTCAAAATGTACATGTCCATTAGTCAAAATGACAAATTAGTCAACTTGAACCTTTTAAATAACCATGATTTCATTACTACAAAATGTGGGTGCAATACACTAATCTTTGTTCACTAAATTAATGAATTCATTACTTCCCCATTAGTCCCTATTCACTACAATTAGTGAATTCACTCAAAATTGAATGAAATCACTTGGTGTATAAGGACACATTTTGTTGTAGTGTTTGGAGTAATGTGTTTTTCATCAAACTGTTATCTTTATGGAAAACCTATCCATCCTTGCACACACCATCTTAAAGATAAAGATCATGAAAATGTGTTTTTGTTTATGTGATGATGATGAGAAAACCCTTGGGATTTTTGAACAAAACCTTCTTTTGCATATGTCACCACTTTCTTCTTTACTATTGCTCCATAAGCATCTTGACCATATGCAGGTGCCACATAGCCCATATGGGTTTGCTTTCAAAGATTTGATTCCATTGTAGCATGAGAGTTTGTTCCTTGATCCATATTCCTCCACTAAAACATTGTAATTTTCACATTTAGTTTCCTACAACACCTATTCCTTACCACCCAAACTATTATGTTCTTTCATTCATCTCCAGTTGAAAACCCTAATCTATTACTGTGACCACAATCCACGTAATTAGAATTCCATGTAACATGCCAACGAAGAAGACGAATCTTGTGCATAACAAGGAATTAGAAGAGGTTATTATTGTGCCCTTTCTCCTTCCTCAGTTCAATTCACAACTTCAAAACCAGAACTTCTCAATGGAAATCAAATGGAAATATGTTGTCCATAAACATATGTTGCAATAACAAATTCAGTAACATCTACAATGGCAAACATCGTGAAAGATTATAATGCAAAGAAAGGCATAAAAAGAATAAAACACAAGCACAAGTTGTTGGTATCACAAATGGAAGAAGAAGGAAAAAAAAACCTTGGCACCTTGGTTCACTACCTCTTCTTGCCTCTTTCTTTCTTCCTGATCCAATTTTTTTTCTATTGTCAATCACATTCTCTTTCCACCACCATGTCCTTTATGGTTTGTTCTAGAAATTTGGCGCTCATCATTAGCCATAGTGGTCAATAATGTCCATAATTTTTCCTTGTTCCCTACATGTTTTTTCTTTTGCCATTTTGCCTTATTATAGTGATGGAATGGAGTGTGTGCTACTATTTCTGCTACAAGATAGTAGGTGTTGTTACAAATACATCTTTTTTTTCTTGTGGTTTTTTTCTCATGGTTTTTTTTTTTTTTTTTTAAATCTTATTTAAAAAAAAAATTTAACATAAAAAAAACAGTGTGCAAAATTTTTTTTTTATTCTTT